>ERZ889078.953-NODE-953-length-24336-cov-8.993122_pt1 | contig 24336 bp, 19 predicted proteins | sample MGYA00521266_ERZ889078 | MGnify/ENA primary metagenome ERZ889078 (study PRJEB32303, sample SAMEA104408618) | aquatic metagenome | biome: Brackish water; feature: Pelagic; material: water | place: Baltic Sea | collected 2014-06-16T06:34:00 | depth 76,534 m ...
GCTTAAAAAGGAGGTGATTACGAATGTTGTTCTGAACAAGCTCTATCAATATACTGCACTCCAGACCTCATTCAATGTCAACAACATAGCATTGGTAAAAGGGCGTCCGATGATGCTCAACCTCAAGGACCTGATCGTGCATTACGTCGATCACCGGCATGAAGTGGTTACCCGACGTACCGAATTTGAACTCAGGGAGGCCGAAAAGAGAGCCCACATACTTGAAGGACTACTCATTGCTATAGCTAATCTGGATGCAATCATCACATTGATCCGGGGATCTCAAACACCAGAGGAGGCCAGAACAGGCTTGATGGAGCAATTCAGTCTGTCTGAGTTGCAGGCCAAGGCTATTCTCGACATGCGATTACAACGCCTGACCGGACTGGAAATAGACAAGATTCAGGAGGAATACGATGATCTTCTTAAAAAGATTGAGAACTTTAAACTGATCTTAGGGGATCTTACTCTCCGGATGGAGATTATCAAGGAGGAGCTGTTGGAGATCAGGGAAAAATATGGGGATGAGCGACGATCACAGATTGTATATTCTGCATCCGACTTCCGGATTGAAGATACAATCCCGGATGAAGATGTAGTTATAACGATCTCTCACCTGGGGTATATCAAACGGACACCCTTAACAGAATACCGGGTTCAGCATCGGGGCGGGAAGGGCCACAAAGGATCAGAGATACGAAATGAGGATTTCCTGGAACATCTCTTCATCGCAACCAACCACAATTATCTTTTGCTATTTACCGAAAAGGGGAAATGTTTCTGGCTCAGGGTATATGAAATTCCGGAAGGAGCGAGGACATCCAAGGGAAGAGCAATACAGAATTTACTTAGTATTGAAACTGACGACAAGGTTAGGGCATATATTAATGTCAAGGACCTGAAAGATACTGAATACATCAATTCCAACTACATCATGCTGGCAACCAAAGGCGGGACAATCAAAAAAACCACTCTGGAAGCCTATTCCCGTCCTCGCCAGAATGGCATCAATGCAATTACTATCAATGAAGGGGATCGTCTTCTGGAAGCAAAACTGACAAACGGTGATGAAGAGGTGGTAATGGCACTGAAATCTGGCAGAGCTATCAGGTTCAATGAAGTGAAAGTTCGGCCAATGGGTAGGAATGCCGCTGGTGTAAGAGGAATAAGGCTTTCCGGACCACAAGATGAAGTGGTGGGAATGATCTGTATTCCACTGGATAAACGGTGCGAGATTCTTGTTGTCTCTGAACATGGATACGGTAAACGTTCAGATATTGAAGATTATAGGGTTACCAACAGGGGAGGAAAAGGGGTGAAGACGATCAATATCACAGAAAAAACAGGACATCTAATAGCTATTAAACTGGTAACGGACCAGGATGATCTTATGATTATCAACCGCTCCGGTATCATTATTCGTTTGGCTGTAGGTAATCTTCGAATAGTTGGCCGGGCTACTCAGGGTGTTCGGTTACTTCAAATCAAAGAGGGGGACATGATAGCCGCAGTTGCCAAAGTAGAGGTAGAGGTAGAGGAGGAGGAAGGGGTTGAATTTACAGAACTGACGGAAGAAACGGCTGAACAGCCTGATGAAACTAATGAAAAGTCGGAAGAAACTACTGACCAGCCCGATGAAGAGGAATCCCCGGAAAATATTTGATAAGAAATTAACAATAACTAATATCATTGTTTATTTTTGTAACGAGATACATTAACTGCAAAAGGAACCAAAACTATAATTGTCATGAAAAGATTTGCAATTCTGATCGTACTGGCACTCACCATTACCATTGCCTATGGGCAGAAAAATGTTCGTCAAACTGCTTCTAACTTTCTGAAATCAGGCAAGTTAGATAAAGCTGTTGAGGCTATTAATGAATGTGTGGCCAATCCGGCAACCCTTGAGGATGCTCGTGCATGGTTTATTCGGGGGAATATTTACCTGGAGATAGCCAATACAACCAATGAAGCTTTTTCAGCGCTCAATTCCGATCCACTGACAAAGGCTTTGGACTCATATAAGAAAGCAATGGAATATGATCCTAAAAAAGAGTTTTACGATGATATTTTCGTTAAACTTAACTGGCAGAGGAATAAATTGTATAACACAGCTGTAGATGCTTACAATAAACAAGATTTTTCCTTAGCCATGACTAGTTTTGCGAATGCAGCAGATGTAATTGCAATAGCTGAAATTACGGATACCGTTTCATTGTTAAATACTGCTTATTGTTCCACCCTTGCAAATAACAATGATAATGCTATTAAATATTATATGATACTGGTAGGGCATGGATATAGCACACCGGCATTATTTGTGAGCTTATCAGATCTTTATAGAGTTGATGAAGATGAAGAAAATGCCATGAAATACATCCAGATGGGAAAAGAGGCATTCCCGAACGATCCCGATATTTTCCTGGGGGAAACGAGCGTTTTTTTGACATTCAACTATACGGACAAAGCGTTGAACAATCTGCTGACCTATGTTGAAATTGACACTACTAATTATTCAGTTTATTTTGCTTTGGGGACGATTTATGACAAGATAGTGACTGATAGCTTAACGGATGATGTTACCAGGAGGGAGGCGCTGACCCAGGCTGTTGCAGCCTATGAGCAGTCTTTAACTCTTAATCCTGAATATTTCAATGCACTCTATAACATTGGGGCTCTTTATGTGAATACAGCTGCTACAATTGAAATTGAGGCAAATGCACTACCACTAGATGCGGTAGATAAATATAATGAAATGAAATCTGAACTGGATGGCTATCTTACAAAGGCGGCTCCTTTCCTTGAGCAGGCGACAATTATGCAACCAGATGATATCAATACACTACAAACATTACGGTTAATTTATTCGAGAACCAATCAACCTGAGAAATTAAGGGAAATAGGTGAAAGGATTGATTCATTAAAACAATAGGGGATATTGAAATAAAGGAGGAATAGTACAGCCTCCTTTATTTGCACATTCCTACTTTACATAATATTAATTATAGGACAATCATACTGCGTCCCCGAGACTTCGGGGTTAACATAAAATCAGTTCCAGGACTTCAGTTCTGGAACGGTAACGATTTTATGTTAAAGCAATTAGCCCTTAATGGTTAACTTGTCGCTATAATTAATACTATGTCTCCACTTCGTTCCGGGCTCCGCCCAAATAGAATCAAAAAGATTTTCTTGTCCTATAATTGGTCACTATGTTAAATAGCCGGACCGGCCTACCCAGGTTATTTTTTTCAATGATTAAAAAAAAGTTTTATTCTTTCCTTCGCATAAGAATTGCAAATTACTCACTCATTGCTAATTTCCAATTGTGTTCTTGATTGCTTTGCAATTCGTTCCTCAGTTTGCAATACATATGCGATTCATCCCATTTATATGGAATGAAATCTAAGATCGTAAATCCCTGTCAATGCAACTTTTGCGAATAAATATTATCTTTGTTAATATGAATCATCCCCATTGAGAACAAAGATCATCATCGGTCTGATTTTCATCCTGCCTTTTGTTGGATATTCACAGGGGGAATTCAATATTTGGTATTTCGGAAATAAAGCCGGTCTGGATTTTAATACTGTTCCACCGATTACTCTTTTAAATAGTGCAATGAATATTCCTCCTAATGCAACAGTAAGCATTTCAGATTCACTGGGCAATTTATTGTTTTATTCTGATGGGTATAGTGTCTGGAATAGAACCCATGTGAAAATGCCCAACGGGTTGGGATTAATTGGAAATGGGAACAACTCGCAGCCAGTGTACGCGGTTAAAAAATTGAATGAAAATAGCGTCTATTATCTTTTTACATTAAAGCCCAGGTTCCTGCTCAATTCGGTTTGTTCTATTCCATCATCGATATGCAGCTTGATGGAGGATTGGGAGATATACCTCCCGGATCCAAAAACATTCCTGTGATTGGTGCGGAATCAGCTCAAGATAAACTACATGGAACACGACATTACAACAATAAGTATGTCTGGATAGTAACAAGGTTATATGGTCAGAATAAATATGCATCCTTCTTGATAAGTGAAAATGGAATAAGTTCTCCTGTCTTGAGTAGTTCGATGGTACCGGGCACGAATATAATTCGAAATGGGGAGATAAAATTATCTCAAGATGGAACAAAATTAATCGCTCTATATAAATCAGATTCAATAGCGGAAGTATGCAATTTTAATTCCCAGAATGGTGAAATTATTCCTCTTTTCTTGTTCCGCCCTAGTTATTCAACTAAAGCATCACCTGACTTTGCAGAATTTTCAACAGATACTAAATCATTGTATGTTAATGGTATGATTCATTTAACTTCCCCTTCCATAGACGCCTCTAGGATTTTCCAATATGATCTTTCAAAAACCGATTCATCCGAATTCATGCAGAGTCAGATACTTATTGGAAGCCATAATCATGGTCGCGGATTGCAATTGGGTCCGGATGGTAAAATTTACCAATCCATCAACTGGGTGGATTCGTTAAATGTGATTAATAATCCGAATATTCAGGGTATTGGATGCAATTTTCAAGCAAATGAAATATGTTTGGATGGAAGAATAGCTTATGAGGGACTTCCCCAATTTCTTCAAAAGTATAAGGCCCATATTCATCGCTCTGGGCATTGCCAGAATGAAATAATACATTTCTGGGGAGATATCTGGCCTCCGGCCGATAGTATTCACTGGGATTTCGGGGATCCCACTTCAGGCGCTGCAAATTATTCAAATGATTCCATACCTTCACATGTTTATGCAATACCCGGACAATACACGGTTGAACTGTTTGTACGCTATATCGACAACCGGACAGACACCTCATGGCTAACCATCACTATTCATGAATCACCCTCTCCTTCATTAGGACCAGATCCAACCATCTGCCAGGGTGATTCGGCTACTTTCGATGCAGGATTCTGTTCAGGTTGTTCCTATGAATGGACAAGTATTCCTCTTGGTTTTTCTTCAACCGAACAAACGATAACTATCGGTCAGGCTGGAATATATGAAGTTATTGTCACATCAGCGAATGGTTGTACAGGCATAGATACCGTACAATTGACAGTCACTGTTCCACCTGCAGTTACAAACACTCCTCTTTCAAAATCAATTTGTTCCGGCGAATCCACAGACATAATGCTCACATCTACTTTGCCAAATACCACCTTCTCCTGGACTGCCATGGGTTCATCACCCTTTGTTATCGGGTTCTCACCAGGATCAGGAGATACCATTAACCAGGTTTTGTTCAACTCCGGATCGGACGCGGAAACCGTTATCTATGCCATCACTCCGGCCGTCGGAAGTTGTGTGGGCGATTCGGTTCAATTTGTCGTAACAGTCACGCCAGGCGATTCTGTAATGATTTCGATTTCTTCTTCAGCCGATTCAGTTTGTGCAGGAACACCGGTAACGTTTACAGCCACCTCAACTAATGGAGGAGCCACACCGGCTTATCAATGGAAAGTCGATGGATTAAATCAGGGAACGAACGATTCCCTTTTCACCTATGCACCTGTAAACAGGGATAGTGTTACCTGCGTTTTGACTTCATCAAATACCAGCTGTACTACGAATAATCCCGACACATCAAATGCAATCATACTGACCGTAAATCAGAATTTACCGGTTAGCATTTTAATTGTAGCCTCTGCAAATCCAGTTTGTGAGGGAGATAGCGTTATGTTTACAGGAACTACCGTGAACGGCGGCTATATGTCTGATTATCAATGGCTGGTAAATGGTGATCCCGTGGGAACAAATGATTCCACATTTACCTATACACCGGTCAACGACGATTCGGTGAGATGCGTATTGACCTCCAGCGAAACCTGCACATCCAGTAATCCAGTGTCAAGCAATCAAGTATACATGATTGTAAATCCGATATTGCTGGTTGGAATTACCATTTCCCCATCTGCCAATCCGGTTTGTGGTGGATCCCCGGTGACATTCACAGCGATGCCAATAAATGGAGGAAGTTCGCCAGATTATCAATGGAAAGTCAATGCAAACAATGCAGGAATTAACAATGCAGTATTTACCTATACGCTGGTTGATGGCGATGTTGTTTCTTGTATTTTGACTTCAAATGAAGATTGTGTTACAGGTAACCCGGCCACATCCAATTCCATTTCCATGATAGTGGGAGAACAGCCTGATGTCTCCTTTTCTGCTTGTTTCGATACAATTACAACGCTAAACGCCAAACCATATAAGCTCAAAGGCGGAATCCCACTGAGAGGTGTATATTCCGGACCGGGAGTAGATCAGATAACAGGGTATTTTAATCCGACCATGGCAGGGTTGGGAACCAAAACCATCTCTTATTCATACACAAATTGGTACAACTGCAGTGATAATGAGATTCGAAGCATCAACGTCGTGAACCTGGGTCCATTCACTTGTGGAAATGATCTGCTGGATATACGTGACAGCACTGTATATCCAACTGTCCAGATAGGGACACAATGCTGGATGGCCACCAACCTGAACTACGGAACCGAGATTCCCTACACTACTCCCCAACGAGGTAACTGTATCCCAGAGAAATACGAGTCGGCAGTTGGCAGTTGGCAGTCGGCAGTATATCAGTGGGACGAACTCATGTGTTATCAGGATGCTGAGGGGCTTCAGGGCCTTTGTCCTCCCGGCTGGCATATGCCTTCTGAATCCGACTGGAACCAATTGTTTGTCTTTTACCAGGGCAATGCGTTTGCCGGAAGTCCCCTACTCTATTCCGGATATTCAGGGTTTAATGTACAGTTGACAGGGATTTCCGGTTTCAATAAGAACTGGTATTTTGACGGCTTTGCCACTATGTTCTGGAGCTCCACATCGCATGGGCCATGGAAAGCCTGGGCTCACGGGATGAATGATTACAACTATTCGGTGTCGTATTATCCTAGTTACAGGGCGAATGCTTTTTCGGTTAGGTGTTTGAGAGATTAGTCTGCCACCTCATACTCGAATTTCATCGGTTGGGGTATTTTTTTTGATGCATTAAGTAATTCAATTCCTATGATGGATCCGTTTTGATCATAATCCAGAATAAGTCCTTGCTTTTCCTCATCACTCTCTTCTACCTTGGCTTCCGAAAATGATATATAAAGGACATCTAACTCCTTATCATATTTTATTTTCATAATACTTTGATATTTTCGATGTTCTATAAACAGTTATTATCAGAGGTGGATCTTTAGACAGATTGATAAAACCCCGTATCAGATATTTCCTATCAAACTTTCTTAACCGGCTTTAACACAAAGATACATAATTATGATAATCGGAAATTAAAAGACAACCGTTTATAATCGAGGTATCCTTCCTGCCGGGTGAATGCGTTTTCTCTCCCCTATTCACTCCACACCCATTCTGCTCGCTTCGCTGCGCAAAAAGAGTGTTCCGTTCTAAAGAAAGAAGAAAGAATAAAACTTTTAGGTTGGCCTCTGGAAATATAACCCAAAGCTATTTAACATAATGCAATTCCATTATAGGACAATCATACAGCAAAATACTCCTCAAGGATTTTCAAGGTATCGCTATTTGTTTTAATATCTTGAACAGCTCTACCCTCATGTAGTATCACGATCCGCTCACAAACTTCTGTAACATGATTCAGGTCATGGCTGGATATCAGCATGGTAACGCCTTTTTCCTCTTTCAGCTTGCGTAACATTGTCTTCAGACGAATCTGGGTGGTTGGATCCAGACTGTTGAATGGCTCATCCAGAATCAGGATTTCCGGAATTGGCATTAAGGCTCCGGCAATACCGATACGCTGACGGTTGCCACTGGAGAAATCACGGATCAATTTCTTCTTTCCCAGTATCTCATTATTGAAGAATTCTGCAAAATCATCAAAAAATGCAGCGATATCTCCCCCAGTAAGTCCGTAAATATCAGCAATAAAGGAGAAATATTCTTCCGGTGTTAGAAAATCAATCAGGAATCCATCATCCAGGTATGACCCGGTATATGCTTTCCAGGCTTCATGCTTGGCAACATTCTCCCCTCTGGAAAGAACAATCCCACTATTTGGACGTATCAGATCCAGCAAACACCGGAACATGGTCGTTTTCCCAGCGCCATTATTTCCAACAAGACCGAAACTCTCTCCTGCCGGAATCTCCATTTTTGGTATATCAAGCACCGTGGCTGTGCCGTAAATTTTGGTAAGATTTTCGATATTAATCATCAAAATAACATTAAAGTATTAATTTAACTTCTCTCTCTAAATGCACTGGCCATAATATACTTACGAGATTGTAAATTATTATTTATCAGCTTCAATAGTTGTTTATGTAAAATCAACCCCAGGATTCCCATACAGGCAACAAATATCAGCCCGATGTTCGGAATCCCAAACTGTGTAAAGGGTATTTGAATCAATACCGGTAACAAAAAGGCTGGAACAATAGCAAGCCAGTTACTGGCACCTATTCCCTGGTAGTTAAAAGCAGCTCCTTTGGTCAGATCCATTCGTTTTTTATTGAATGTGGCAAAGTATAACAGAACGAAAGATAATATTCCTACATTATAAAAAAACATGGCAGTATTGACAAAAAAGATCTGAGAGCCAAACAGAACATAAGGAATCGTCAATACATAACAAATGGTACTAATGCTTACGGCGATTATGAATTTCACCCATATATATTGCTGAAAATCAATATTTTTAGTTAAGAGTGTGTCAAAATAATTACTCTCGTACCCGAACGCATAGTTGGTGTAATTGAGCATCATCCCCCCTGTCATGAATACCCCGATAAAAAAAAGCATGAAGTCCATTTCTCTATAAATTGGCTGAAAGTAGAAAAACAATCCATATCCCAGAAAGATTGGTAACATATAGATCATTGTTCTTGTTCGTTTATGTCTCCAGTAGAGTTTCATTTCCAGCATGAAAATGGTACCAGTTATTCCAAACGACCTCATCAACCTGTTCCCGGTTGACGATTGCACCTCTTTATGCCTCCTAATCCTAACTTCCTCGGGATACAAATGATTCTTCAGGAACTGATAATGAAGCAGATAAGTTAATATCATCCATGCCATGGGAAGTACGAGATAAAGCGGTTGTCGGATAACAGCACCTAAAGCCTGGCTTGACAGCAGAGCGAAGGATAAGAGACCGGTTTTATCCATTGCAAAAAGAGTCCCGATAATTACCACAAGTGCCAGAACAATCAAAGGTTTGGTCCCGAACATCCGTTTGATGTATGTTGAAAGAAAGGTATTCCCAAGGATCAACAGGATCAATGTGACCATCCAGTTGAGAGACTGCAGAGATCCGGCTTCAGGTTTAATAAGCGTAAAAAGCACAGGTATGAAAATGAAAAGGGGAATCAGGTTAAAGAGATTCAGGACGGTTCTCCCTACCATATAGTGTATTATGGTTGATTTTCGAAGTGGCAGATGAAGGAATGATTCCAGGGAAATTTCGGGCAATGATTGCATCATAAATCTGATAAACAGGTCGGTAAAGAAATAAAAGATCAAAAATCCATTGAAGATCACAACTGGATCTTCGCCGGGGTAGATCTCCTGGATAATTTTCCCAATAAAGAGACCAATCAATAACAGGTAGAGCAAGGAAAGAAATAGAAAAAAGCCAATAACAAGATTAAGAATAAGGTTCTTCTGCCAAATCGAGGCCCTTTTAGCAGATTTCCATTCTAGTGATATAAACTTTACAAACATCTTCGAAAATGGTTAGGCAATGATCGCAAGGTATAAAAAAGGTTGTCCTTATAAGTAAGAAAAGGACAACCTAAAGTAAACCGTCGATGAACAGGGTTATTTAATCGGGAAGAGAATCTGAGTATTCCATTTCGCAGTATCCGGTTCAGTCATAGGATCAGTCACATAGATCTCCCACGGATTGCCAATGATTTCAAGTCCGCCTTGAGCTACGTATGTATCCAGGGCGTGATATACTTTCTCAGTTTGTTCGTAGGGACCAAAATAGTCGGCCATGACAACCTTTTGACCAGGAATCTCTTCGGCCCGGATCCGGCCCTTTCCTCCATCAGCATACTCAACGGGGATCCCCAGGTCAAATACAGAGAAGTGGGTTATAGAATCCCAGGAATGGTAAATGGCAAATGGATGACCCTTTGGAGTAAGCCGTTTCATTTTGATGAATTGCATAATCTCTCCATAGCCCCTACCCATCACATGTCCATACGACTCAGGACCTGCCGAGTCCCTGATTACCAATACAATCTGGTCCTCTGTATAGGTTTCTTTAATAGGTGGCCACCCATGGCGCTCCTCAGCTACTTGCTTTAACTTCGCTAATCCCTGTTCAAAATCGGGTCCCATCATTTTATCCATAAAAAGCCCCATGTATCTGTTCAGAGGATTAAATCCAAGATCTCCCTGATCAGTCCAGATAACCAATACAGAATCATTTACTTCATCATATGTAAACTCTCCTTTTGACTGGTATTTTCCATCGTCAAACGTCAGATCATAAGCAAAAGATTTACCTGGAACAGATTCGGTGACAATAAGTTCCCCATTTCCAAGAATCTCTCCATTCCATTTCCATATGGTCCCAACTTCACAATCATTTCCCGAGAGTTCAAACAAAGCAGTTGTATCAACGTTTTTGGTCCATGGAGTCCACAGATCCCATTTTTTCATGTTGCACGTAAGGTCATACACCAATGCTTTATCAGCTCCTATGGTGATGCTTCTCTCCACTTTATACTGGCGAGGTAGTAAATAAGCTATGATTACAAGAACCGCGATGATAATCAAAAGCCATAATACAATTTTTCCGAATGTTCTCATTTTTAAAAGATTAAAGGTTTGTGCCGTAAAAATACGACAAACTGTCCCGAAAATCAATAATCCTTTAGAAAATATGCGTAAAAATTTCACGAAGAATTGAAACTCTCCTCTTTTGAACCTTATTAAGTTGTATTTCCTCCCCTTCTTTATTAGTTTGATCATTAATCACAGTATGAGGATCATATTTCTCTGCATAAAACCGTATGCGATTCGCCATTATCCGGCGATACTCAACTTGCGTTTCCTTGATATTTAAGTTATTCATTGCTTAATGATTTAAGTAATTTATGCAATACGAAGGCTTAAAAGTATAGCAAGTTGAAACTCATTACTAATTAATTAAATAAAAAATTATGCTTAAATCAAATGACTTAAGAAACATTTAAGTATTATTAAGCACTTAATTAAGCTTAAGTTTGCTTAAGCAGTATTTATTTCTTATATTTGCTTAATAAATTCAATTGATTGTGTCAGCTGAAGGTATATCATTACGTATCTTATCGTTAATTCCTGGGTTAATTCCTGGTATTGAACAGGTTGTTCTGGTTCATTTTCAACATGATAGAACAGATTTATCCGGATTTCTCTTAAAAAAGGAAGAGGATACATACAAAACAGATCAGATCAGAATTGAAGCTGGTTCCTCATTTTTCAGAGAACTTGCTGGAACTACAGGCTCATACCGATGGTTCCCCAAAGACCAGGTTCCGTTTGAAATAGTATCTAAAGATAAAGTTCAATTAACTATATTTAGTGAACTGAAAAACAGTGTTTTATTGATAGAATGTTCTTTTAATGCTTCTCATGGATCTGATCTGTTTTTCGTATATTTTAATGAAAACCTAAGTAATTTTATATTGGACAAGGTTACAGAACCACTATCTGTCAAACACAAGAATATTGTAGCATACCTTCTCTCCCATTCGATCAGGACCTTGTTTCTGGTCATTGATTCCAATGAAAAGCTTACAACTACATTCAACGATCAGATCCGACTTGTTGTGAGTGAGCGTGACAAATTAAATGAACAACTTGAACAGCAATCTGTTAAGGAGCGGCAGGATATACTAAAACTTGCTCAACATTATCTTGTTAGGATTACAGGTGGGATGGGGCTGAAAGCAACGTTTACCGATTCGGCCATAGTAAAATTGAAAAATTATACGGGTGAATTAGCTCAGTTAGAGGAGGTTATAAGGGAAGCGCTAAATTTTGCCGGCGCGCTGTCCTCCCCTACAGGTTTCTCTTCACTATTGCTGGCTGATTATCACATCCGTTTCCCTGATCCGATTCAGGTCAAGATGCATGATGAAGCTATAGATGGACTACCTCAACGGATGGTTAAGACCCACCTTCTGCTTGACAGGCTTGAACATGCTGCAGCTGGTATAAAACAGCGAAAGGATACACTTACAAGTGCCAAAGTTGGCAAAGAGTTCCCTACCCCTATTTCAGCACCTGCTATTACTGATGCACTTCGTAAGCATAAAAAGAGAATAATTCAGCTTTTTGAGCAATATCCTGATAAATGGGAGATAATCAGGCATGAGTTCAGACCAATACAGAACCTGATGAATTCAGATCAAAACCAGGAACTGTTGTCAGCTTGAGAAATATTTCTATTTTTGCATCGATGAAAATTGCTGTAACCGGAGCCAACGGCCATGTTGGCTCAAATCTTTGCAAAGCCCTCCTACTGAAAGGATACCACGTCAAAGCCCTTACGCATAAACATACTAAGGCCATTAAGGATCTTCCCGTTGAGTTTATCCCTGGCGATATCCTTGATAAGGATTCCATCAGAATTCTGATGCAGGATGTAGATTATTGTTTTCATCTTGCTGCATATATCTCCATAAAAGGTGATCCCAACGGGATGGTATGGAAGATCAATGCCGACGGCACCAAAAATATTGTTGAAGTAGCCCTTGAACAACAGATAAAAAGACTTATCCATTTCAGCAGTATTCATGCGTTTCAACAACACCCAACAGATAAACCTCTGGATGAAACGCGCCCGTTGGTTGGTTCTAAAGGGTTTGCGTATGATCTTTCCAAAGCAGAAGGAGAACGAACGGTCCATAAAGCTGCTGCTAACGGACTTGATGCTGTCATTCTCTGTCCCACAGCAATCATCGGACCTGATGATCCTGAACCTGGATTAATCGGCAAGGCACTTCTGGAGCTGTATCATAATCAGATTCCGGCCCTTGTCCCGGGTGGATATAACTGGGTGGATGTCAGGGATGTGGTTAGCGGAGCAATCAATGCAATGACCATGGGTCGTGCCGGTGAGAAATACCTGTTGTCAGGCACATGGTACAGTTTGCTTGATCTTTCCCGAATCGTTGCCAAAGCTACAGGTGCAAAAACACCTCAGACAGTGATGCCCATGTGGGTGGCAAAACTAGGACTCCCTTTTATCACGATGTATAGTCGTATTGCCGGAGTAGAACCACTCTATACGAAGGAGTCGCTTCAAATAATATCGGAAGGGAACCGCTTCATCAACAATGAAAAAGCCCGGCGAGAGTTGGATTTTACGACGCGCGAACTTTTAGTTACTGTACAGGATGCCTTTACCTGGTTTCAGGATAATGGGTATATTCATTAATTGATAATTTCATGAGCAACTCTACCTTTTATCTCATTGTGTATGTATGGATAGCGATCGCGTTGATAATTTTTCCAATCGTTTTACGAATAACTGCACCCTACGGGCGCCACACGTCAAAACAATGGGGAATGCTTATCAGCAACAGGGTTGGATGGATTATCATGGAATCTCCCGCATTGTTAGTTTTTGCCGGCCTGTTTCTGTTTGGTTCTGCGAAGCATAACGTTGTGACCTGGCTATTTTTTGGATTTTGGGTCTTCCACTATATCAACCGCACCGTTATTTTCCCTTTCCGGTTGCGAACAACCGGGAAGCAAATACCTCTGGCTATTGTGTTTATGGCATTGGGATTCAATTTTGTGAATGCTTTCATCAATGGATATTACCTGGGCTCTCTTGCCTCCTATCCTATCTCGTGGATGACAGATCCACGATTTATTATCGGCATCATCATGTTTGTGGGTGGAATGGTGATCAACTGGCAATCTGATGATATCCTGATCCATCTGCGGCGACCCGGTCAAACAGGTTATGTCATTCCACAGAAAGGGCTATTTAAGTATATCTCGTGTCCTAACCATTTTAGTGAGATTATTGAATGGTTTGGATTTGCCATGATGACATGGTGTGCACCAGCGCTTGCTTTTGCCATCTGGACTCTTGTGAATCTTCTTCCACGCGCCTTGCACCATCATAAATGGTACAAATCTACCTTTCCGGATTATCCTTCAAATCGAAAGGCGTTGATTCCTTTCATCCTTTAGTAGAGAAAATTTGGTCCTTCAGCAATAAACCGTCTCATTTTACGTAAATTTGGATACGAAATCAATTGTTTCAACTCAAAGATATTTATATGAAAAAATCAACTTTCATGATAGCTGCGATATTACTTGCAGTTATAACAATTTTCTCCTCTTGTAAAAAAAAGGATGAACCCGCTCCTCCCAATGTGCTCTTTTCATTCGCACTTACGGATGGAGGCGGTTTTGTTTCCGGGGATGTCACACTAAAAACAGGAGAACAGTTTAAGGTGGGGATTACTGCATTTGCCGGTACAGGTAATACCCTTACACGGTTCGAGGTTATCCGAAAAATTGATAAACCAAGTTATGTACTTGACTCAACATTAAATTCAACCTCCCTGAATTTCGATTTTCTGGGAATTGCCAATGATGAGGTAATAGAGGAAGACTGGAGGTTTAAAATTACGCAGAGCAACGGAGACACGCTTGAAAAAACCTTTGTTGTTACCACAGAACCCAGTATGGGCCCTATTTATACATATGACCAACGTATCCTGGGCGCATTTGAGAATGCTAATGGCAGTTCATTTGCCTCCTCTGACGGAACTATCTATGATATCCCTGATGCAAAGGTCAATGCAGCAAAGATAGACTGGCTCTATTATTATGGAACTGCAGATTTTGCTACGTTGGCATCTCCTGATGATGACGGAGCAGCTCATGTGTTTACAGATGGAGGTACCTATGAGAATCCTGGCCCGAATGCACTGCTTAACTGGTCTCCCAGAAACGCAACCCGTTTTATAACAATCCTATATACCGTTGACTGGGATGCTATTGAGACTGATACTCAGCTCTTTATCCTAACCCAGGGGGCAACTGAGACAATGGCCAATTCCCTGAAGCCCGGATATTTCGTTGCTTTTGTTACTGCAAACGGGAAAAGAGGAATAATCCGAATCAATGCAGTTAATGCAGGAGAAGCAGGCGAGATTGATATATCTGTCAAAGTTCAACAATAGGATTATTCGTATCCTTATAAAAACCGTGATGGGAACCCTGTCTGGCCGACAGAATTCCCATCCAACATCCTTCCGGCCGTGGCCGTCTGGCGTGTCAAGCTACGGTTATTGTGGCTGACGATCTTTCCGGGTTACCCCTTTTTTTTCGTCCCGCTCTCTGTTTCAGTCCCTCTTGCGAGAGTTTATCCCGAGAGCGCCCTGATTATGTGACCTGTTACCCGAGCGAGTCTTGCGGATCCGCCTTTGTCCAGGCTTGGTTCTGGAGTGCTGTCCCCTTTCGGTTCCCGCTTTCACATCCCCAACTTCTCAATGGGCCTTTTATCCCTCACTTGCGAAATCAAATATACACTAACTGCTATAGTGAAGTCAACTTTTTCACTCGAATTGTATTCACAGGATATTAACAAAATTATTAACAAATTGTTAATAAGTCTCTGCTTCTAAAGTCCAGATTTAGAGTGATTTAAAAATTACAAGAGAATAGGGTGTTGAAAAGTTGTTAATAACCTGTTTATTTCTCAATCGAGACAGTCAATCCCCGGGTACTCATTTCATCGTGCATTGGTTTTAGCTCCTTGAAAATACCCTCTTTGATAGCACATTTTCCTTTGTAATGAGCAATCCAGGCACATTGTTCAGCCTGTACAGGATCGTGACGGCAAACATCGATTAGTGCCTCAATAACGAAATCAAATGAATTGATGTCATCGTTAAACAGGATCAATAGGCTTGCATTCTGAGCAACACTATCCTGATGTTTAACCGGTTTAACCTTTTCTTTGACCATGAATACTATTTGGATTGCACAATTATACTAATTTTTCATGATCAAATCGTAATTTAGAAAAAAAATTCGCAGAATGCTATTTGATCAATTCATTTCAGCTGTTTCCGATTCTTTATCCCGGCCACTTCCTGGCATCAAGGCTCAGGTAATAATGTCATCGATGAAAAGGGTGCATGAATTACTGGGTACCACCTCTACCGAAAAGGCAAAACCCAGCAGTGTATTATTATTGTTGTATCCTGTAGGTGAAGAGGTCTTTATCGTATTCATACAACGGCCTGACTACGGGGGTGTTCACTCTGGTCAAATCAGTTTCCCCGGAGGCAAATGGGAGCCGGAGGACATGGATCTGAGTTCAACTGCATTACGTGAGTCTAAGGAGGAGGTTGGAATTATTCCGGAGAGAGTGAGGATTCTCGGCAAGTTATCGGAGCTCTATATCCCACCCAGCAGGTACCTGGTCTCTCCATTTGTAGCCTATTGCTCAGCCAGACCTGATTTTGAAAAAGCTCCGGATGAAGTTAAGGAGATCATCGAAGTGAACATTCGTGACCTGTTCAGAGAAAATGCTTACCAGGTAACAAAGCATAAAATCGGTCTGGGTATTCGTATTAAAGCACCTGCTTATGTTGTAGACGGACACACAATCTGGGGGGCTACTGCAATGATCCTGAGTGAGTTTAAAGAAATGATCAAGGAGTATTTATGAATTTATCAATTGAATTTCCCACGAAATATCACAAGATTTGCGTAACATAGCATTAACTCCGCAGTAGTTCTCGGTGGAGAGCTCAATAGCTCGTTTGATTTTATCAATTACAGCTTCGTTGCCTTCAAAGTTTTCTCCTGAAAACAGGTAAATCAGATGGATCTTATGATAGTATTTCGGGTGAGTATCCGTCATCTCTGCATTTATCTGAATCCGGAATTCCTCAAAAGCAAGACGCTTTTTAGTAAGTATAGATACAACATCCATTCCTGTACATCCGGCGAGGGAAGTTAGAATCATTGGTTTAGGCCTTGGACCAAAGCCACTCCCACCATGGTCGGGACTGGCATCCATCCGAACAGGGAGATCATCAATAGTAGCTTCAAAGGCCATTTGCCCCATCCATCTGGTTTCCACAGATTCATTCATAATCAAAAGTTTAGTTAATCGATTTGCGATTTCGGGTTTCGCTGAAACAGAAAGAGCCTGGAATTCTGCCTGTTTCCCAGGTGTGAATCAGAATTCCGTTTGATGAGGAGAATTGGAATGCAATGCCATCCTGAACATAGTCAATGGCATCGGAGGCGTAGATAGTTCCGTCAATAGGATGAATAGCCAATCCATAGAACAGATGGCCCCCGGATGAGATCAACGGTTGGGACGGTAGTTGGGCTGCAGTCACCGGCATCTGGAAGATTCCATTCTGAAGGTAGTAAATAGTATCACCGGTAGGATTGATATTCAAGCGGCTGGGAATATCAGTACCGGGGAAGGAGAATGCTTTTTCAACCTGTCGCAGGTCAGGATTTACACGGATCAGGACCGGGGCAGAAAATCCGTCCCAACCCCCTGAACATAAAACCCACAATTTTAACTTCTTGTCAATAACGATGCCTACAGGTTCAGTGGCCGTCTGAATGCTGTCAACAATTACATCTGTTTCTGTATCCAGAATGAGGAGTTTAGCTTTCCGTTTTGAACTTGGTTCGCTAAAGGTCCCGATGCAGGTAAGAAACATATACTGATTATACTTAACCATCCCTTCTGTCCACTCCGGGGTTTTGATAGTTTTGGTGATGGTCAGGGTTCTCAGATCAACAACAGAGATATCTTTGTAAAGGTTCGTGACATATGCTTTTGTCGAATCAACGAATTCAATATACCTGGGAGAGTTAAACCCATCAATGCTTTTAATTATCTTAAAATCAGTTAGATCCACCACCTCAACCCGGTTTGAAGCATTGACAACAATATAGCCGCGGTTATTCATCACCTTCATGGATTGGGCTACATCCCCCAATGGACGGTTGTTGGCTTGCTGGAAGATATGCTGATAAGGCGTGCCGGTTTCATTATCGACATATGTAACAGAGGCATTTCCCCAGTTGAAGTTGCCTTCATTGACAATAAAAAATCCTGTAGTGTAACTGGATGAATCACCAGGAGGAGGGTCAACGGGACCTATCGATGGACGAATAGGATCTTTGCTGCAAGAAGAAATTACGAAAATTAACACACCGAGTACAAGGGCTTGAGATAAGGGTGTGATTCTATTCAAGTTAGTTTTGATATTCACTTTTTGATATTCACTGAATAAGATCTTACAAAATAACTTATTGACTTGATTTTCTGCTAAAACTACCCCTGATTGTAATTCCAAAATTTCTGCCGGGCATAGGGCGGTAAGCTATTGATTGATAGTCAAGATCAAATAAATTGTTTATTTCAATTTGTAAAGATAAATTAAAATCTTTCAGTTGAAAACTTTTCCCCAAAAAGATATTAGATAAATTATACCCTGGCATGTATTCTGTATTCTCTTTTCCAAGATACCTGCGGCCTGTGAAATTGAATAGGTAGGAAAAGTAGAATCTATTCCGCTCCAATCTAATGGAGGCATTCAATGTGTGTACTGGCGTGTATATCAGCTGCTTACCGAATGATGAACCATTTGGGTTTATCTCTTTCTGGTAAGTTGCTTTACAAAAATTATACGTCACATTCAGGTCAAGGTTACTTTTCCAGTATGCGAATGTGGAATTAATTCCCGCTTCTATACCCCGTGATGCCACCTCACTGATATTTTCCGGTATCCAGATTGCGCTGCTGGCGCTTGAAGGTGACCATACAATCATATCCTGAATCAACAAATAGTATCCAGTCAATTCAGCTTCAAGGAAAAAGCGCTTCGAGTTATTTAACCAATTCCAGGTAATGCCGCCTTCGGCTCCATAACTAAGTTCAGGCAATAACTCAGGATTGCCCCATGTTTCCCAGTACAGATCGTTCAGGGAGGGATATCGGTAATTTCTTGAAAGGTTTGCTGAAAGGGAAAGGTTAATCTTACTGAATGGTTTGTATTCAACACCGATTGCCGGGATGAAAGGCATCAGTTTCCCGTCAACAACTTCTGCTCTTGCCAACCCCGACAAGGTTACTGCAGGAGTGACCTTGTATATCAATTCAATAAATCCAGCCAATACGTTTCTTTGCTTCTGGTTGTTGTATGCATCCGAATTGACCCAGTCATGGCTTAGATCCAACCCTGGTTTGACGGTGAGTCTTTTTATACCGATAATATCCAGCCGTATCCGGTTTGTAAAGGAATAATACTGATGCTCAGCATTGATACTATCATTTATGTAATGCAGGTAATCATTGATCAAAGATGATGAAATTTTAACGAACAGGCTTCTGTGAATATATGTATACTCTGCCAAACTACGTAGTGATTTATTTGTTTGATATTCAAGATGATCTGGCCTGATATTAGTATTCAATGGAGGAATCTCACGATTTGAGTAGTTATACCAGAAACGAGCTGAAATCAGATGTCGGTCTTTGATTTTGGCAAAGATATCCTGTGAAAACCCATATTGGGAATAAGATCCGTTGATTAATTTTTCGGTTTGTCCGGAGTAATCGTTGTAAAATGGGAAGTTGTTTTTAGCTGTTCCGAAGTTAGCCCGGGTATGAGACTGAAAATTCTTATTTCCAACTTCAGCATTCAACGTTGTAGTGTAATTATTGAAACTGGCAATCGTCTGAGATAGTGATACATGAAGAAAGTTATTCCAGTCTGGGTTGGTTTTCAGGTTAATAACTCCTCCAAATGCCCCACTTGTTCTGCTCAGGCCCGATGCTCCATAAAGGATCTCTACACCCTGAAATTGAGCAACAGGTAATTGTGAAAGGTCAATCTGGCCGAGCATTGGGGAATTAAGGGTAATCCCGTTCCATTCTATAATGGTATGATGGGCCGATGTTCCGCGGAAAGAAGGAGTAGCCAGGTTATTATTTCCATAAGATTTGATGAAAATAGTAGAGTATTGTGCCAGGATTGTGCTGAGGTTAGCATCCAGTCGTGGTATCAGAATGGTAGAATCAAGCCGGACTCGCTTAAATCCCATGTTGTTGACCGGGAAACTGGCCTTCACCTCTACCTCTCTTAGTTTGAGAGTATCTGATACATATTGTCCTGATGCTGTTGCATATCCAGATATAACAAGCAGCAGGAGAACAGACCTTCGTAAGTGCTTTCCGTTTCCCGTCAATGTTTCACTTTCTGCTAACTAGTATTTGATGAACTTCCGGTTTATTTTTGTTCCATCCTGAAGGGTAAATACGGCAATGTAAAGACCAGGCGGGTAGTCAGACATATCCAATTCTGCATGTTTGTCAATTGGTTTATCCGATACGAAGACCTTCCCGACTGGATCAAGAATGGAAAGATGAACGGAAGAATTAACGGTATGTTCAATTCTTAACTTATGATAAACGGGGTTTGGATAGATCCGGATAGGAGTAATATGAATTGAAGCCGGAACCGCCAGAGGCTTTACATAGATAATGCCCACAGCATCCAGATCCAAACCACCGGTAAAGAATGGTGTTGGCCATGGATCGTTGATGATGTGCTCTTGTGAATCGAATGCCCTGTATCCTTCCAAAATACAACCACCAACGTCAATGATCCGAATATGTGTAACTGCAGAGCGATCAAGAGAGAGGCTGTCTTTGAGGTCAGAGAGATCGAACGGAGTGCCGTAAAAAACCCGGTATTTCCCGGCAAGGTTATGGATGTGTGTTGCATCAATCGTCCCGAAAGTTGATACCTGAGGTGATTCAGGAGTAAGCGACACGGATGGAAACCTGACGAAATTAATACCATTCGAACTAACTTCTACAAAACCAAGTTCAAGAAAATCGTCGCCCCATCCGTTTTCAAAAACAGCAAAATCAGGGCCTGTACTATCGAACATTGGAGCTGGAAGGGTCAATGTTGCCACTCCCCTGTCGCCCAAACTGATAACAAAATTATCAGGAGGCCCTGTCGCATCTTCAGGAAAACCATAAGCAGGTTTATTTGAACCCTGATACATCTCATTGGTATCGACGAAATTAATATAGCCAAGTTCCACGGTACAACCACTCGCCCATGTCTTGAAAGCTGAACTGTCCTGATACATAGCTGTGGTACCGGGTTGTCCGGCTGGTGGGGGATACTGTGCGTATAAAATTTGTGTTGAAGCTGCAACAGCGATCAACATAAACATCCACTTTATCATAGGCTAAAATCAATGATTGAGCTACCTTCCTACCTATTTTTTGATAAACCTGGCAGATAGAGTTTTTGAACCTGACCTGACAGTTACGAAATAGAGCCCTGCAGAGTAGGATGAACAATCTATCCAGACACCTGATACAGTCATTTCATTACTCTGGTATATTGTACGTCCTGTAATATCCCTGATAAGGATCTCAGTAATTGGAGTCTCACCTGTATATTTAATCCTCACCTGTTCTTCAACCGGATTAGGATAAAGAGCAATAGACAATTCTTTCTCAACACGGGAATCAATCCCAACAGGAACACGATAATCAAGGGCAATAGCATCGGTGTTAAAGCCGGTCAAAAATGAGGTGACAGAGTCACCTGTTATGGTTCCCACGACATCTACACCAAAGCTTACACGATTTCCGATATTGGTATACAAATAGGAGTTAATATAATCTGTGGCATAGGAGGTGTAGTAGATATGATTTGCTGAGCCGGGATCCGGGAAGATGACAGTATCTTGCAACATACGGGTATCCAGGTTGAAAGATCCAATTCCATTGTTCAGTGTCAGGAAAAGCAGGGTGTCAATTATTCCGCTGTTCTTCATGCCGCCAGCCCCATTTCCTACCCGTAGGTTGAAAATGTAATTGGTGTATGCTTTACTGTCTGTATCATAAGCGGTTACACTTCCTACGTCAGTACTACCAAAGGGTGTTTCATTTACACTAAAAATAAATCTTGCATATTTGTGCAGATCGTTAATACCAACAGCATTAGGGCCAAAATTGATCTCTCTTTTTAATGTCCAGTTGTTGGGGTTAATAACTGCCATCTTTCCTTCAGTACCTAAATACCCTCCATTTATTGCCACATACACAGAATCCTGGTAATGTGTAATACCTTTGCACTCACCCGAGATGTTCTGAATCCTTGCGATTAATGAAAGATCATTTGCATTTAGTACCTCCACAAAAAATTTAACAACAGGATACTGCTTGGTAACGATTAACCTGTTATTATACACATAGAGCCTGCTCAGTCCGGAATCGGCCACGGCATTCAGGCGCTGCAATGTATTTGCATCATACATAACAATGCTGTCCTGGGCTGCGACATATATCTTAGCATTTGCAATAACTACATCCTGAACAGATTGCGTTTTTATCTCATCGAAAACATAGGTAGCTCCTGTAGAAGGGTTATATGTTTGTACCGTAACATAATCGACAGCGGGAGGTGTAGATTCGTATTGGTTTCCGTTAACAACAATCACTTGTTCAACCCACGAAGCTTCCTGTCCGAGAGCAATCCATGGCAGGACCACCATAAGTGCAAAGAATGAAAAGAGGAAAGTATATTTTTTCATATATTCATCATTTAATTGTTAATCAATATGTTGGAATACTTGATTAAGAGTCTGAAACACAACAAAGATACATGTTTTCGTGTTTGAATTCAGTAATTTATTGTAAATTTACATGCAAAACTGAATGACTATGTCTAAGAGGTTCAACACAATTCTTTTTCTTCTATTCTTTTTTTTCTCTATCCCATTTTATTTCTCCTGTTCAAAGTCCAGAATATCCAGCTGCAAGTCAAACCGTACCTATAAACAAAGTTCTGTCAAGAAGAACCGGAGTAACTACGGACAGAGGTTTGGACATAAACAAAGCTCTCCCCGCAAAGACTATGTGATTAAGAACCGTAAGAAATAGACACTGATTTGACCTGTTCCTTTGAAAATCGGGATTTATTTTGCCTCTCCATTTTTAAACTTTGTTGTTTTGACAGCTTTCCCGGTTTCATCATAATCAGTCCACTTTCCCTCCTTGATCCCGTCTGCATATGTTCCTGTCAGTTTTAGTTTTCCATTTCTGTAGAACTCTTTATACTCACCCTCCTGTTTGTTATTCAGGTATTTGACAACTGTTGCAATGGTATCGTTCTCATAAAAAGTACGTTGCGTCCCTTCAAAGGTACCAAAATGGTAATTATATATGGCTACCAGCCTACCCTCCCGATTGAACCATTTGGATGGTCCACTCTTCAGATTCTCCCGGTAGTATGCCTCTTCCTGGATTTTTCCATCATCATAAAAGCTCCGGTAAAGGCCTGTCAGCATACCCTGGTCATACTCTTGCCTTTTTATTAATTTAGATGATAACGGGCTATAATCAAATACAAGTCCATGTAGCTTGTTATCCTGATAATGCTCAACGTTACTGACCTTACCCATACGGTCAAACTGCAGGACAATCCCATCGAGTTTTCCATTCTTGAATGTTTCGACACGAATTACCTGGTCGTCTGTAAGATAGGTCTCCCATGTTCCATCTTTAACGCCATCTACATAACTTCCCCTGGTGGTAAGTTCGCCTTTTCTCTCATTCCAAAATCCATCCTTCAAGCCCCTTTCATTGAACTGATTGCCACGATCTCCTTTATTTTCAGGTTCGTTGGTTTGCGACCATGCCATAAAGGGAAGCACAATCAAGATCACCATTAATAAACTCAATATCTTTTTCATTTTTTTATTTGAATTAGGAACCCGGAAGTACAAAAATAAGAAATGAAACCTGATTACCCTGGAATCTCAGCCATTAAATCGAAATGGCTTGCTTCGGTAATCCGAACCGTATAAAAATTGCCGATATAAATGGGAACACCTGTTTTTCTAATCAATACCTCCTGGTCTACTTCCGGTGAATCGGCTTCGCTTCGACAAGCCCAAAACTCCTCCTCTTCCCTGTCTACAATAACTTTAATCTCCTTCCCCACAAATTCCTGGTTTCGTTTCAGTGAGATCTGTTCCTGGATCTGCATCAAACGTGCCTGGCGCTTCATCTTGATTTTCGCCGGGAGGATATCTGTAAATTGAAATGCAGGTGTTCCCTCTTCATGCGAATAGGTGAATACTCCCAAACGGTCAAACGATGACTCAGCTACAAATTGGCAAAGTTCCTCAAAATCGGCCTCTGTTTCACCAGGATAACCGGTAATAAAAGTTGTTCGAATTGCAACACCCGGGATTGTATTCCTGATCTTATCCACCAATTCACGAGTCTTATCACTTGTCATACCTCGTTTCA
>ERZ889078.955-NODE-955-length-24300-cov-11.176655_pt1 | contig 24300 bp, 23 predicted proteins | sample MGYA00521266_ERZ889078 | MGnify/ENA primary metagenome ERZ889078 (study PRJEB32303, sample SAMEA104408618) | aquatic metagenome | biome: Brackish water; feature: Pelagic; material: water | place: Baltic Sea | collected 2014-06-16T06:34:00 | depth 76,534 m ...
AGACCTTGGTCAGATCAAAAGGGTTGAAGCGAAAGGTTTCCGCCTCAAGTTCGGGCATGATCTGGACCTGGACGTTCCATCTGGGAAAGTTGCCCTGTTCAATGGCTTCAAAGAGATCACGCTGGTTGCTCTCTCGGTCTTTGGCAATGATCGCCTCTCCCTCTCTGTTGGTCAGGCATTTGATGCCCTGCTGGGTCTTGAAATGAAATTTGACCCAGAAACGTTCTCCCGCATCATTGATAAAGCTGTAGGTGTGGGAGCCATATCCGTTGATGTGCCGGAAGCTTTTGGGCAGGCCGCGATCGGAAAAGAGGGTGGTGACCTGATGGAGACTCTCCGGGGAGAGAGACCAGAAATCCCACATGGCCGTGTTGCTGCGCAGATTCGATTTGGGATGTCGTTTCTGGGTATGGATAAAGTCTGGAAATTTGAGGGGGTCGCGGATAAAAAAGACCGGAGTGTTGTTGCCCACCAGGTCAAAGTTCCCCTGTTCGGTGTAAAATTTCAGGGCAAAACCGCGCACGTCACGCTCGGCATCGGCTGCGCCGCGTTCACCGGCAACTGTTGAAAAACGCAAAAAGACCGGGGTCTTCTTGCCCACTTCTGAAAAAAGCTTGGCCTTGGTGAATTTGCTCAGGTCATGGGTGATGGTGAAGGTGCCGTGGGCACCAGACCCTTTGGCGTGCACCACGCGTTCCGGGACCCGCTCTCTGTTCTGGTGGGCCAGTTTCTCAAGCAGCTGATAGTCTTGCATCAGGACAGGGCCACGGGCTCCTGCGGTCAGAGAATTCTGGTTATCGGCAATCGGGTTGCCGCCTGTGGTGGTCATTGTCTGAGAACTCATTACAGCCTCCTGTATCAGGTGAAAAGTAAATGGTTCAATGGATCTTGAACCGGAAAACAGATTATCAGTATCATACTGTCAACTGACAGATGATGTCAAAATCGTCATTCTTGCCGAGTTGCCTGCAAAATAAAGATTTTCGTTCAAGATAACGGCATGTGAAAAATTGTACCTGAGTCCTTGCCGGAACAGGTGCAGCAGGTACCTTCAAGGACAACATTTTTTTTGATTATCTCTCCCCAACCGCTCATCGTTGCCGGGACCTGGGTTTCATCAAAAGACGTCCAGATAAAATCGGTCATGGCCCCGCATTCACGGCAGACGGCATGGTGGTGGCTGAATCGTTCCACCTCATAACGGGCCTGGCTCTCACCGGTCTGCACTCGGCTGATCAGGCCATGTCTGTTCAGGGTCGCAAGGGTCCTGTAGACAGTATCAAGAGAGATCGTCGGCAGTCTTTTTATGATCCGTCGATAAAGAACCTCGGCCGAAGGATGATCGTAGGCCTGTGCCAGTTCCCGGTAAATTTCCAGGCGCTGGTGAGTGACCTTGAGGCTTGCCTTCCGGCAGCTGTTCTCAAACGCGGCCATTCTCTCAGAGAGATCAGATGAAGCCTGCAGGTTCATATAATTTACCAGATAAGAATAATTCTTTTTAACATCATATGGTGTTTGTGGGGGAATGTCAAATAAAAATGGTGTTGCCTTGAGGTGTCTCACAGAAAGACATCTGGCATGGAATGGCAGGTGTGGAAAAAAGCTGCGCAGGAGGGAATGTGATAAACAGTGAGCAAAGTTACAGGGAGATGAGCAGTCTTGCACCGTGTTGATGCATTTCCAGCTTGAAGGCGGCAGAACGTCCGTTGACAAGTCGGTCAAGTTCATCTTGGAAGGCGGGGCCATGATTCTTGATCTGGGTATGGACAAGTTCATGGAGGATGACATAATCCATTAATTCTGCAGGTAACAGGACCAGGCGGATGTTGAGGCTGATATTGTTTGTGGCGGAACAGCTTCCCCACCTGGTTTTTTGACTGCGGATTGAAACTCTGTCGTATGAAAAATCATGCAGCTCAGCCAGTTCATTCAGGCGTCGAATCAGCTGTGTCCTGGCTTTTTTCATATCCGGAACGTGGTTTTCCTCTTGAGCGGCTAAGTGCTCCTGCTCTATGGCGTGGAGCCTGACAAGTTGCTTCAGAATCCATGGCTTTTTCGTCAGGACGGCATCAAAGGCGTCTTGTAAGACCACTTTTCTTGGAATGGCAACCCGAATTGTTTTAAAGGGTTTGAGAGAGATGATAAGTCGTTTTGCCCTGGTACTGGTTTCAAAAAAGACCGGACCAATATCTGGGATCAAAAGTGTTGTCTTGTAGTTCATCAGATGGACTCAAGGCCCTTAGCCGTGGATGCTCAGGGCAAAAATAAGGTTGAAAATGGTGTTTGTTCTGTCAATGATCTGCAACAAAAAAAGGGGTTAAAGACAAATTTGCCTTTAACCCCTTTTTCAGATCTGGTCGGGACGAGAGGATTTGAACCTCCGACCACTTGACCCCCAGTCAAGTGCGCTACCAGACTGCGCTACGCCCCGAAATGTAAAAAGATATGTACCACTCACCGTCCTGACTGTCAACTAAAGGTGGCCTTTGGACTGGTTTTCTTTTACCGTTTGCAGTCCAGTAAGGATTGGAGTTTTTGCAACTCGACCTTGATGGTCTTCAGGCGGTTTTGTGGAAGGATGTCTGTTTTGGCCTCAACGACTGACTCTGTGGTGTTATGGTCTCCGGCCAGATATTTTCGGGCACCGGAAATGGTGTATCCCTCAGTATGAAGGAGACGTTTAATGGTCAGAATCAGTTGAACATCAACCCTGCGGTAGAGGCGTTGTCCGGAATGGGCGCGTTTGGGGCGGATGGCTGAGAATTCACTCTCCCAGTAGCGCAGGACATGGGGCGCCAGCTCGGCCAGTTGAGCGACCTCGCCGATCTTGAAATAGCGCTTGTCCGGGATCTCACCTATCATATTCGCGTGTTGGCACCTTGTGACAACAGGGCAACTGGTTTATTTGTTGACCAGGTCTCTGAGTTTCTTGCTGGGACGGAAGGTGATCATCTGTCTCGGTTTGATGGTGATTGTTTCGCCGGTGCGGGGATTACGGCCACGACGACTGTTTTTATCCCGGACCAGAAATGTCCCAAAATGGACAAACTTGATCGAGTCATTGCCGAGCAGGGATGATTTCATGCCGTCGAGGAATGAGTCCACCAGAGCCGTACAGGTGTTCTGTGGATAGCCCAGCTGGTCATTAATGGCCTCGGCGATTTCTTTACGGGTCAGGTTACCTTTGTTCATGTTCATTATCCTTGTCTGAGGCTCCCGTCGAAGCGGGAGGCCAGCATGTTGACGATTTTTGAATGTGATTTTTCAACGAGTTTTTCAGTCAGAGTCTTCTGGGCTGAGCGGTATGTCACAGACATTGCGACACTCTTGTGATCAGCTTCAATATTCTGACCCTGATAGACATCAAATATTTCACAAGATTCGATCAACTGATCCTTGGTTTCGCGGATGGCCTTCAAAAGATCGCCTGCCGGGACATGATTGGGAATGACCAGGGCAATATCCCGCTTGACCGCAGGAAAAACCGGCAGGGAGTTGAAGTTCTTCCGGCTCGGTGTCTCGGAACAGAGACGATCAAAATTGATGTCAAAGTAATACACGTCCTGTTTTACCCCAAATTTCCGCGCAATCACAGGAGAAATTTTCCCCAAGGTACCGATTTGTTCTGTCTGGTCATGGATGGTCAGGCACTGACCAGGCACGGTATACGGTTCGACCGCAGCAGTATCCGGGACCTGGAAGGAAATAGCGGTGTCATGGGTATCTGGAGAAAGACGGAGCCCCTCAAACAGGTATTCCACAGCCCCCTTGGCATCAAGAATATCGACTGGTGCGGGCTTGGAATGGAGGCTTGGCGATGTGCCATGCCGGTTACCGCTGAGAACTCCGGTCAGAAAAGTAATTTCGATGGGCTGGAGGTCATGGCCCGTGGGGGTGAAGACCTTGCCGATCTCAAAAAGCCTTACTGCGGTCTTTTGAAAGCTGACATTGCGCTGGACGTTTTCAAGAAGACCGGGCAGGAGCATGGTCCGCATGACGGCCTGTTCTTCACTGAGCGGATTAAGCAGTTTGACCTGCTCAAGACGCGAGTCGTCAGTGCTGATATCCATCCTCTGCGGATGTTCACTGCTGCTGAAACTGTAGTTGATGGCCTCAGAAAAGCCGGCCCCCGTGAGGAATTCACGGGCCTGTGCCCGCAGCTGGCGATTTTTGTCCTGCTCTGGATAGCTCATATGGACAGTCGGCAGGGACGTAGGAATGGTATTGTAGCCCACCAGACGAGCAACTTCCTCAATTAGATCGACCTCACGATCAAGATCAACCCGGAAAGTGGGTGGATTGACCCAGAGGGTGTCCGGATCTTTTTGTTTGGTCCGTATGCCGATGGATTGCAGGAGTTCGCTGATTGTTTCGGCATCAAAGGTCATGCCCAGCAGTGCTGAGGTGCGGGAGATGCGCAGGGTCAGGGAATTCAAGGGACGGACACCGCCGTAAAGGTCCCGTCCCATATCCGTTTCCGCTGTCCCTCCGGCCAGTTGACAGATAAGTTGTGTGGCTCGCTCCATGGCCACCACGCAGCCGCCTGGATCAATACCCCTTTCAAAGCGATATGAGGCCTCGGTGGCCAGCTTGAGACGGCGGGCAGTCTTTCTGACTGAAACCGGGTTGAAGCAGGCACTCTCCAGGAGCACTTCTGTGGTGTCTGGGCTGACCTCGGAGTTGAGTCCGCCCATGATTCCGGCCAGGGCCACGGGGCGGTCCCGGTCGCAGATCAGGAGAGTATCCCGCTCCAGTGGCCGCTCAACACCATCTAGAGTGATGAAGGACGTCTCGTTATTGCGTGGCTGGCGGACAAGAATGGCTCCGCCGGCCAGGTTCTTGAAATCAAAGGCGTGCAAAGGCTGACCATACTCCATCATCACATAGTTGGTGATATCGACCACATTGTTGATGGGACGGACACCAACGGCCAGCAACCGCTTGCGCAGCCACCATGGTGAGGGGGCAATGGTCACTCCGGATATCAGCCGAGCCCCGTAACGTGGGCAAAGCTCAGAGGACTCAACATCAACAGAGAAACGGCGATCCCGGATCGTAAGCGTTGCTTCTTCAACAGGGCGGCTCAATGGTCGGCGGGTGATCCCTGCCACTTCACGGGCAATACCGATCACTGAGGTGCAGTCCGGCCGATTCGGGGTAAGGTCAACCTCGATCAGGGTATCATTCAAACCGAGGGTTTCAATAAAGGACAGGCCATGGCCAGTATCCACAGGCAGTTCCATGATCCCTGTGTGTTCCTGGCTCAGGCCAAGTTCCAATTCCGAGCAGAGCATGCCATAGGAATGAACCCCACGGATCTTAGACTTCTTGATCTTCGTTCCGTCGGGAAGCACGGTGCCGGGCAAGGCAACACAGGTCACCAGGCCTGCCCGGGCATTGGGGGCGCCGCAGATGATCTGATGGGTCTCGTCACCCACGGCAACCTGACACAGACTCAGATGCTCGGTGTCAGGAAGGGGCTCAGCACTGATAATCAGCGCTGTTTTAAGTGGAGCCAGTTCCTGAAAGAGTTCTTCGACCGAGTCGACTTCAAGGCCAAGCATGGTCAGGTGATCGGCCAGTTGCTGCGGGCTGACACCGTCGGTATTTACATAGTCATTTAACCAGTCAAGCGTAACCTTCATGGGGGGCGTTCCGTCTGAGTATGAATGGTTCAGGAATAAGGATATCTGAAATCGGGCTGGCCGGCTGGGGCCTAAAACTGGGACAGGAAACGAAGATCATTCTCATAGTAGAGGCGAATGTCATCGATGCCGTATTTCAGCATGGCGATTCGCTCAATGCCAAGGCCAAAAGCAAAGCCGCTGTACTTTTCAGGATCGTATCCGACTTGTTTGAAGACCTCCGGGTCAATCATGCCGGCCCCTAATATCTCAAGCCAGCCAGTCTTTTTACAGACCCGACAGCCCTTTCCGTTGCAGATGACACAGGCAATGTCCACTTCAGCACTGGGCTCGGTAAAGGGAAAGAAGCTGGGGCGGAAGCGCAGGGGCAGATCAGCGCCGAATATTTTTTGGGTAAAGACGCTGAGGACACCCTTGAGGTCGGCAAAGGAAACATTGGTGTCGACCAGAAAGCCTTCCACCTGATGAAACATAGGGGTATGGGTAATGTCTGAATCGCAACGGTAGACCTTGCCAGGGGCGATTACCCGCAGGGGAGGGTCCTGTTGCTCCATAATCCGGGCCTGCATGGGTGAGGTGTGCGTCCGCAGCAGGATCGAGTCACTGATATAAAAGGTGTCGTGCATGTCCCGGGCCGGATGATGGGCCGGGATGTTCAGGGCCTCGAAGTTGTAACGGTCCTGCTCAACGTCTGGGCCTTCGGCCACAGAAAAACCCATGCTCTCGAAGATCGCGCAGACCTCGGTCATAATCTGGGTTATCGGGTGAAGTTTGCCGCGTTCAGGCCGCCTGCCGGGCAGGGTCAGGTCAACAGCGGTGGCCTGCGCCGCTGTTGGTCCACCACCGGAGGCGAGTTGGTCCTTCTTATCACTGAAGGCCTGCTCAACCTGTTTCTTGACGGTGTTGGCCAGTTGACCGAGTCGGGGTTTGTCCTCTTTCGGAACGGACTTGAGCTGCTCCATAATTGCGCTGAAACGGCCCTTTCGGCCGAGAAAGCGAATCCGGAATTCTTCGAGTCCGTTGGCAGTGTCAATGCGTTCCAGATCCTGTGAGGCTTCATGCTCCAGGGTACGTAGCTCTTGCTCCATGATCGGCGTCTTGGGGTGGTCGGTGCTCAATGAAAGGCTGCTGCAAAAAGATCTGATTCTGTGACAGCCAGAAAAAAACTGCCGGTTTCAATGAGACTTGAAACCGGCAGAGGGTGAAGACCAAACTCTGTCAAAGAGAAGAGTGTCAGGCGTTGGCTGCCGCTGCAATCTTGACAACTTCGCTGAAGGCGACGCCGTCAAGGATAGCCATGTTGGACAAAACTTTGCGGTCAAGCTCAATGCCGGCCTTTTTCAGTCCGCCAATTAACTGGCTGTAACTCATGTCATTCATGCGGGCACCGGCATTGATCCGGGCAATCCACAAACGACGGAAATCGCGTTTTTTGGTGCGCCGGTCGCGATAGGCATAGACAAGAGCGCGGTCAACGGCCTCAGTGGCAGTACGGTAGAGGCGAGAGCGGCCGCCCCGATAGCCTTTGGCAAGATTGAGAACTTTGTTTCTTCTTCTGCGGGCTTTAAAGCCCCTGGTCACGCGTGGCATGTCAAAACTCCTTTTGATTCCCGTGTCCCAGGACCTTGGTCCGGTGGCGGGGGTGTTGACGTTTTAAGTGGTTGAGTCAGGCGGGAACATTCCCGTCAAACTTGCGGTTTACAGGTAAGGGAGAATAGCCCGGATACCTTTGGCGTTGGCACTGTCAACTAATCCGGCCTTGCGAAGGTTCCGTTTTCTCTTGGTGGACTTCTTGGTCAGAATGTGGCTGGTAAAGGCCTTTCCACGTTTGATCTTGCCGGAACCTGTCTTTTTGAAGCGCTTTGCTGCACCTCGATTGGTCTTCATTTTTGGCATAATAAAACTCCTTTGACTTCAAATACAGAGGCCTTTGTTTACAACTCGCCATGTAACGCAAGTGCAAACGTAGCCGGTTGCAGGTTATGTCCTAATATAATCCGATGCAGAAAGGATTCTCTGTAACAGACCGGTATTGCGTTGTTCTCAGTTTTTGGGGCCGACAAACATGACCATCTGCCGTCCTTCCATCTTGGGCTGTTGGATGATCAGTGCGTCTTCTTCAAGAGCGCCGGCAATTTTCAGCATGGCCTCCATGCCAATGGTCTGGCAGTAGACGATTTCACGTCCGCGAAAGCGCATGGTGATTTTGACCTTATTTTTTTGTCCAAGAAACTTCTTGATATTCTTGATCTTGAAGTCAAGATCGTGATCATCAGTCTTTGGCCGGAATTTGATTTCCTTGGTCTCGACCGTGGTCTGTTTCTTCTTTGCTTCTTGCTGCTTCTTTGCCTGCTCGTAACGGTACCGATCATAATTCATGATCCGGCAGACAGGAGGTTCGGCGGTGGCTGACATTTCAACGAGGTCAAGCCCCTGATCATTGGCCATCGCACGGGCTTCATCTGAGGTGATGACTCCCAACTGTTCGCCATCGCTGCCGATGACCCGAACCTGCGGGTAACGAATCAACTCGTTCGTCTTGTCTTTCACCTCACGCTGGACTGGTGTTCTATCGCCACGCTTTCTAATTGTGATACCTCCTTGAACCAGTGTTACTAAAAAATATTATTTATAGACAATGTAATAAAATTACAGGCCGCGCCCTGCCTGGCATTCACGGTTAACCATTTCGGCAAAGTGTGCAACGGTCATGGCCGGGAGGTTTTTGCCGTTGCGCAGGCGAACGGTGATGGTTCCCTCTTCTTTCTCCTTGTCTCCGACAATGAGCATGTAAGGAGATTTGACCAGTTGGGCTTCCCTGATCTTATAGTTCAATTTTTCATTGCGCAAATCTTTTTCGACTCGAAGACCGGATTTTCTCAGTTGGTCGTAGACTTGTTCGCAGTATTCGATCTGATCATCGGTGATATTGATGATTCTGGCCTGGACCGGGGCAAACCACAGGGGGAAGGCACCGGCATAATGTTCGATAAGAACACCGATAAAACGTTCCAGTGAACCCATCAGGGCCCGATGGATCATGATGGGCTGGTGACTCTGATTGTCTGAACCAACATAGCTGATATTAAATCGTTCCGGCAGGTTGAAGTCAACCTGAATGGTTGAGCATTGCCATGAGCGACCGAGCTGGTCCTTGATCTTGATGTCGATCTTGGGACCGTAAAATACCCCTTCGCCAGGATCGATTTCATAGCTCAGTCCCTTTTTGTCCAGGGCCTGTTTCAGCGCTTCGGTGGCCTGATCCCAGTTGTCATCTGAGCCGACGTATTTTTCAGGTCGGGTTGAGAGGTAGATGTCGTACTGATCAAAGCCAAAGGTCCGCAGAATCAGAAGATTGAGCTCCAGGATGTTAAAAATCTCATCCTGAAGTTGATCCGGACGGCAGAAGATATGGGCGTCATCCTGGGTAAATCCACGGACCCGGAGGAGCCCATGCAGGGCCCCGGCCCGCTCATAGCGGTAAACCGTTCCCAGTTCACACCAGCGGATCGGGAACTCACGATAGCTGCGTTGATGACTGTTATAGACCCCGATGTGAAAGGGGCAGTTCATGGGTTTGAGCTGGTACTTGACCTCGTCGATTTCCATGGGCGCATACATGTTTTCGCCGTAAAAGTCGAGGTGGCCGGATGTCTTCCACAGATCCTGCCGGGCGATATGCGGGGTGTAAAGCAACTCGTAGTCGTGCTGGTAATGGGCCTCTTTCCAGTAATCTTCGATCAGGCAGCGCAGGCGTGCACCTTTGGGCTGCCAGAGAATAAGGCCAGGGCCGATCTGATCGTCTGTGGTGAAGAGCTGTAGTTCTTTTCCGAGCCGGCGATGGTCGCGCTTTTTGGCCTCTTCGAGCTGGTTGAGATATTTTTTCAGGCCCTTGTCGTCAAAGAAAGCGGTGCCGTAGATGCGCTGGAGCATCTCTCTCTTCTCATCACCCCGCCAGTAAGCACCAGCCACCCGCAGCAGTTTGACTGCCTTGATCCAGGATGTGTCCGGCAGATGAGGGCCACGACAGAGGTCAACGAACTCGCCCTGGTGGTACAGGGAGATGGTATCGTTGTCCAAATCCTTGAGCAGCTCGACCTTGTATTTTTCGTTCTGGTCAGTAAAGGTCTTGATGGCGGTCTGGCGGTCGATCTCTTGCCGGACAAAGGGCAGTCCCTGGCTGATAATCTCAGCCATCCGGGCCTCGATTGTGTCGAAGTCTTCAGGGGTAAAGGGCGTGCTGTGGTCAAAATCGTAATAAAAGCCATCTTCAATGGCAGGTCCGATGGCAACTTTCACCTCGGCGCCAAAGACATCACGGACCGCCTGGGCCATGACATGGGCTGCGCTGTGGCGCAGGATGTCCAGACCGGCTGGGATATCAATGGTGATCGCTTCCAGGGTTGCGTCCTGGGTCAGGAGGCTCGACAGGTCACGAGGCTCTCCGTTCACCAGGGCAGCCACTACTCGCTTGCGCTGCTTCTTGGAGAGCAGGCGATCCATTGCCTCGCCAACGGTGATCCCGGTAGTCAGGGTAACGGGCTCGCCACCCTGAATTTGTAGTTGTATATCACTCATTTATTATGTGCGGCTCTTGGAATAACAAAGGCTAAAGAGTAAACGATCACTCGTTTGATTCTTTAGCCTCTGTAAGCTGGTAGGCGCGGGCGGTTTCGAACCGCCGACTTCTACGATGTCAACGTAGCGCTCTCCCCCTGAGCTACGCGCCTGTGCAGTCTATTGAGCAAGAATTTTGAACTCTCGTGAAGCACAAACCAATTACCACTAAACACAGTTGCCGTCAAGGGAAAACTAGTGGTTCTTCAGTGAATATCGGCATACTGGCTACGTAGTTGGGGTGCGGCTTTCGATGGCCCGGGCCAGGGTGTGCTGGTCGGCATATTTAATGTCCATGCCCATGGGAATACCGCAGGCCAGACGGCTGACCTTTATCCCCTTGTTGTGCAGACGGTCGATGACGCAGGAGGCCGTTGCCTCTCCAGGAACAGTGGAGCTGGTGGCGATCAGGACCTCGCGAACCGTGCCACTCTCGACCCGGGCGATCAACTCTTTAATTTTGATCTCATCAGGGCCAATGCCCTCCATGGGGGAAAGGACGCCATGGAGGATATGATACTGGCCTCGGAATGATGCCGTCTTTTCAATGGCCAGCAGGTCGCCTGGCTGCTCAACGACACAGATCATCTCGCTGCTTCGTCGGGGGTCAGCGCAGATGACACAGGGATCGTTTTCTGAAAAGGTAAAGCAGATAGAACAAAGCTGGATAGATTGATGCAGGCTGTTCAGGGATGCGGCCAGTTCGCGGGCCTCTGAGGCCGGACGGCGCAGGATGTTGAGGGCCAGTCGGGTTGCGGTCTTGCGGCCGATACCAGGCAGTCTGCTGAAGCTGTCGATGAGTCGTTCAAGGGCTGGGGGGACGACTTGCATGATCTAAAACATGTTCGAGAGGCCGGGGATATTGATGCCTCCGGTCAGTTTGCCTAGCTCTGCCTTGCCCAGTTCTTTGGCCCGGCGCAAGGCATCGTTGGTGGCTGCGGTGATGAGATCCTGGAGCATTTCTGCCTCATTGGGATCGATCACTGCCGGTTCAAGGGCTATGCTCAAAATTTCACTTTTCCCGTTGACCGTGACCGTGACCATGCCGCCGCCGGCAGTGCCAATGACGGTCTTCTGGGCCAGTTCATCCTGGACCTTGGCCATGTTCTGTTGAATTTTCTGGGCCTGCTGCATGATGCTGCTCATATCCATGGGACAATACCTACTGTTAAGAGTGGGGTTGAAAATGGGAAGATAAGTTATTCTGCTCTACCTGAACCGTGGACCAACCCGGATGTCACCCACCTGACCGTTAAAAATCTCAGTTGCCATTTGCACCAGGGGATCGTTGGAGAGCTGGTGCCGTTGTTTTTTGGGGCTGTCGCTGTTGGCTTGATCCGGGGTCTGGTCAGCTTCCGGAAGGACAAAACGTACAGTGAGTTCTTTCTGGAAAAAATCAAGGGTGTATTCGGTGATCAGTTTGGTGTTTTCCCTGGTGCGTAACAGGGCGCAGTTATTGGGATCAGTGTAGTGGAGACGGAGTTCCTGGCCGGCTTCTTTGGCGGAATCGGCTCGCTGCAGGTCCTGGGCCATCCACAAAGAGCGGTCACGTACATATTCAATAAAAAGCGGCCAGTCGCGACGCACGTTCCGGGTATGGGCGTGGAGAGAGTAAGCTGACCCAGGTTCAGCGGCCTCTGGTTCCTGTAACGACTGCGGCTCCTGGAGGAGTGGTGACGGCCTGCGAGAGGACTGATCGTCAATCGGTGCGGGTTGACTGGCTTGGAGATGATCCGGGGCGCCAGCCGTCACGGATGAACTTGTCTGGTCCGGCTCCTGAAGGGGTGGCAGAGGAGGGACAGGTGGTGTTGAAGCAGCCGGAGGTGGTGGAACGACTGGCGCCGGCTGAGGCGATGTGCTTGCTCTGACCGGCTCCTGTTTCTGCAGGGACTCGGGTGTGCGGACCAGTTCCTGTTGATCTGGTGCAGGATCTGGCGTTATCCTCTCAGCTTTTTTTTTTCCTGTACGACTCTCAGGTTGGGTGCCCGAACTGACCGGAATGCTGGTCAGGATCTGGTTGACTCGGCTCAGCAGTTCACTGACCGGGACCACATTGTCGGCCTCAATGGCCTTGAGAAAGGTAGTTTCCAGGGTCAGCCGTGGTTGGCTGCTGGTGCGGATATTTTCGATCCCCTGCATGAGCAGGTTGAGCTTCTGGTGCAGGGTCGGCAGCGAGTATTGAGCAGCCATCTCCTCCAGGACAGCGAGTTCGCTCTCCGGCAGGTCAAGGAGTGTGGTGCACCCCTTGATTTTGCAGAGAATCAGGGAGCGGAAATAATCGAGTAACTCGTTGGTGAACCGTTTGAGATCCATGCCAAAATCAAAGGTCTCATCCAGGGCCTTGAGTGCTTCGGCCGCATCCTTATCAAGCAGGGCTCGAGCCAGGCGGGTGATCACCTCGTGGTTGACCAGGCCCAGAACCTCAACCACCTCGGCGACGCTGATGCTCTGTTCGCCGTAAGAAAAGACCTGGTCCAGCAGACTGAGACCGTCGCGCACTGAACCCTCGGCCTCTCGAACGATAAGATCCAGGGCGGCCGAAGCCAGTTCGACCCCTTCTTCGCCCGCCAGTTTCTGAAAATGGTTCCGCAGTTCCTGGGCCGGGATTCGTTTCAGTTCATAGCGCTGACAGCGGGAAAGGATGGTGATGGGGATCTTGTGCAGTTCGGTGGTGGCGAACATGAAGTAAACGTGGTCCGGCGGCTCTTCCAAGGTCTTGAGCAGGGCATTGAAGGCCTCGGTGGTGAGCATGTGGACTTCATCAATGATGATGACCCTGAACTTGCCTGAGACAGGCAAAAAGCGGATCTTCTCCTTGAGTTCTCGAATCTCCTGGATACCGCGGTTGGAGGCGCCGTCGATCTCGGTCAGATCGAGGGCCGAACCATTGGTGATGGCCAGGCAGGATTCACATTGATTGCAGGGATTGTCTGTCGGTGCCTGGACACAGCTGATGGCCTTGGCCATGATCCGGGCCAGGGTGGTCTTGCCCACGCCCCGGACGCCGGAGAAGAGGATGGCGTGTGCGACCCGATTGCGGCGGAGACTGTTCTGCAGGGTCTTGACGATAGACCGCTGACCCACAACCTCGTCAAAGGTCTGGGGCCGGGCTTTTCGGGCAAGTACCAGATATGACATGGGCAATCAGGGGCGGTTGAGGAAAGGGGCTTTGGGTCCTCAGGAAAAGATGATAGCCGGGCACCCCTGAAACACACAGAGGGAGTCATTACCGTTGCTTCCTCCCGGACCTGGCGGAGTTCATGATCCTCTGTTGCACAGGACCCGGCTATCAAAAATGAAAGTAACTTATCTGGCAGTATCGCAACTGCTTTGCCATCGGCCTGCTCGCATAAGCAGGCTATAAATCACGGGGCCTCTTTAGCGTACCTGCAACACTGTTCTCCAGGTACAGCTTATAGAGCCAAAGCACCGTTATTTGCCTTGAGTTGGATAGTTGTAAATGAATCTGAAATACTCAACGGGGCTGCCCCCACAGGATTGTCTGTGTTTACACCAGACCGGTCAGGATTGTCAAGGAGATTCCCCTTGGTTGACACGGTATGGAGATGTGGATGAGATGAGGATTTGGCTCCTGATCAGGTCGATCGGCCCTGGGACCTGACGGTCCACGATTACCGTCTTTAGCAACTGATTTTTTTGGCCAAGGGTCATTGGAACTTGGTGAATCCTATGTCGATGGCTGGTCTCTTTCAGTGAAAACAAAAAAACCCCTGTAACCAAAACAGGTTACAGGGGTTTTGACATATGGCGGAGAAGGAGAGATTCGAACTCTCGGTACTTGCGTACACACGCGTTCCAGGCGTGCACCTTAAGCCACTCGGTCACCTCTCCAAAGGTGTGATTACGGCAGAAAATACTGAGTGACTTTGTAAACCGAACGGCTGGATTTGGCAATCAAAAAGACCAGCAGGCGTGAAAAAAGGACGAAAAAGAGGTGGGCTTTATTACTTATGTTGTGCGGTTTTCCTGGCGCTTTTTTCTGAAAAAAAGACGAATAAGCTCAGCGCATTGATCCTGGCACACGCCTGAGACGACCTGCAGCTGGTGGTTCAGAAGACCGTCCTGGCCGATCTGGTAGCGGGAGGTGGCGGCCCCGGTTTTGGGGTCGGTGGCGCCGTAGACCAGGCGGGAGACCCGGGCGTGAAGAATGGCTCCCATACACATGATGCAGGGCTCCAGGGTGACGTAGAGAGTGGTGCCGGGCAGGCGGTAGTTGCCCATGAGTCTGGCGCCTTTGCGCAGGACCAGGATCTCGGCGTGGGCCGTGGGGTCTGAGAGGCTGATCGGGCTGTTGGCGGCTTGGGCCAGAAGGGTATCCGTGTTGACCAGCACCGCGCCCACCGGAACCTCACCGTGCTCAGCCCCGATCCTGGCCTGTTCAAGTGCCAGCTCCATAAAATAGTGGTCGCGTTGTTGCTGGTCGTCCATATGAAGGAGATAAAGAGGGTCGTCAGTGGAGTTCTTCCACTTGCGTGAGCATTGCCTCAATCAGGTCCAGGCCCTGCTGCCAGAAATCTGCCTGGTCAAGGTCAATGCCAAAGGGGGCGAGCAGTTCAGTTGGTGAGGCGGAACCGCCGGCTGCCAGCAGGTCGAGGTAGCGGGGGGCAAAGGACGCACCTTCCCGCAGGTGGATCTGATAGAGGGCAAGGACCAGCAACTCGCCAAAGGCGTACGAGTAAACATAGCCTGGAGTGGCCAGAAAATGAGGAATGTAAGACCACCAGCAGCTGTAGTCATCACTCAAGGTGATCGAATCACCAAACATCTCTCTCTGGGTTTCCATCCAATAGCGGCCGAGGAGTTCCGGGCTCAGCTCGCCCAGTTCGCGTCTTCCTTCGTGCATTCGCTGTTCAAAGCGGTTCATGGCGACCTGGCGGAAGACCGTCGCAAAGATTGATTCCAGTTTTTGGCAGATAAAGGCCTTTTGCTGGGCTGGGCTGGTCAGCCGCTTCAGCTGGTTCTGAAAGACCAGAAGCTCGGCAAAGACCGAGGCCGTCTCGGCCAGGACCAGCGGGGTGTTACTGTTGAAGTGGCCCTGATGTGCGGCCAGGACCTGGTGGACACCGTGTCCCAGTTCGTGGGCTACAGTTGAGACATCACGGATATTGCCGGTATAGTTGACCAGGACATAGGGGTGAACATCCGGTACACAGGAATGGGCAAAGGCACCGCCCCGTTTGCCGTGCATGATGGGCGCATGAATCCATTGCTGATCAAAAAAGTTATTGGCATGTCCCGCCATCTCCGGAGAAAAATCATGGAAGGCGGAAATAACCATCTCCCGGCATTCGTCCCAGCCCACTTTGGTCTCTGGCAGACCGGGTATGGGGGCGTATCGGTCGTAATCAGAGAGTGTCTCCAGACCTAAAAGATCACGCTTGACCCGGTAGTAACGCCGGACGATATCGGTTCGGTCCATAACCGCGCTGATCAGGGCATTGACCGTAGAATCTGAAAGCTCGTTGTCCAGATTCATGGCCTCGATCCAGCTCGAGTGGGAACGGAGCCGGTCGCTGATCATCTTGTCGGCGGCCAGGGTGTTAAAGATGTGTGTCAGTATATGGCTCTGGTCCTTGAGTCCTGCGGTAAGATCACGTGCTGCTGTTTGCCGCACATTCCGGTCGCTGTGATAGAGATCGGTGAGGACCTCTTCTTCGGTCCGTTTCTGTTTGCCGAAACGCAGACCTCCGATCACCTTGTCGAACAAGGTGTTCCATGCGCTGTTGCCCACCGGCGCGTATTCCAGGAGTAGGGCCTCCTCGCTTTCGCTCAGCTGATGCGGACGAAAGCGGCGCAGAGAGCTCAGGTAGTGGCGATAGTGCTTGAGTGTGGCGTGAGCCAGGAGTTCTGCGGCCCGGTCATCAGCTATCAGGTTCCATTCCAGCTCAAAAAAGACCACCTGCTTCTCACAGGCGCTGGACTCTTCCTCGATCAGCTGCTGCAGGGCACCGGCCTTTGGATTGTCGATCTGGGTGGTGAAGTTGAGAAAGGCGTAGGTGCCAAGCTTGCTCAGGACTTCATCAAGTCTTTCCAGCTGCTGAATCAGTTCCAGCAGGCCTTCAGGTCCGAGTTGGGCCACCTGGCCATGGGAATAAGCCTTGATTTTACTGGCCTCATCCCGGCACCAGGCAAGATCGTTTTTGAGTTTTGGGTCATCAGGACTGTCGTAGAGGTCACTCAAGCGCCATAAAACTTTGGTGGTGGCCAATTGATCATTTAACTGCTGCTGCTCATCCATGTGCTTAAGCCCTGATCAACGGAGACTGGAGATGAAAGGGCCGACCGCTGCCGGGCCGTGTTCTTCCACCAGTTTGATGGTCCTGGAACCGATGACTGCCATGTCTGCCTTGCCTTTGAGAGCCGTCACGTCCTCTCGATCCTGGATACCGAAACCCACGGCCAAAGGGAGTGTTGTTGCTGCTCGGCAGCGGGCCAGATAGGTGTTGAACTCCTCGCCGAACTCAGACTTGGTTCCGGTCACCCCGCGCCTGGCCACACAGTAGATGAATCCGGCCCCATGACCGGCCAGTTCACTCATTCGTTTATCGGTGGAGGTGGGGGCGTAGATCAAGATGGGGGCAATTTCGTTTTCTTTTGCCAGACGCAGATAATCAGCCCCCTCTTCCGGTGGCAGGTCTGGGACAATCAGCCCCTTGATCCCGGCCTGTCTGGCCTCTTCCATAAAGGCCTGTTCGCCGTACTTGAAAATGATGTTGTAGTAGGTCATATAGAGGAAGGGGATGTCGTGGGTCGCGGCCATCTCGGCGCCAAAGGCCAGGCAGTTGGAAACCCGTGTGCCGGCAGTAATGGCTTGCTGGTTGGCCTTGAGGATCACCGGGCCGTCGGCCATGGGTTCGGAAAAGGGAATCTGCATCTCAATGCAGTCAACGCCTGCGGCCACCATCTGGGCAATCACCTCGCGATTGGCCTCAAAAGAAGGGTAGCCAAGGACAATGTGCGTCATCAGCAGAATTTCTTTCTGTTTCAGACGCTCCCGTAATTGTTGTTCAAGTTGCATGACTGTTCTTCCTTGTAGGTAAAAAATCCCAAGAGGGCCACTTGACTCGTGTTACAAGTTTTTCAAAAATGGCTGATGTCTCTTTTGGGTCAAGAATAGTGGCTGTATTCCCTGGCCCGTTCGATAATGAATTCTTTCCAGGAGGGGTCGTCAAAGGCATGGGCAATGGTGAAGATGTCCTTGTCGCCGCGTCCCGACATGTTGATGATGATGGCCTCATCACCGGAAAGGAGCGGCGCTTCCTTGAAGGCCTGGACAAAGGCGTGTGCCGATTCCAGGGCGGGAATAATCCCCTCTTTCTTCATAGTCAGATCGAGGGCGGACATGACCTCCTTATCGGTGGCTGCCTCAAAACGAACCCGCCCCTGTTCCCAGAGATCAGCGAGGATCGGAGAGACGCCGACATAGTCAAGGCCTGCGGCCACAGAGTGGGTATCTTTCATCTGGCCGTCGTCGTCTTGCAGAAACATGGTCTTGTAGCCCTGGGCCACTCCTGCGGAGGCGTCCTGACTGCAAAGCCTGGCCGCGTGGGCCCCGGTTTGAAGGCCATGGCCGCCAGCCTCAACGCCGATTAATTCTACCTCAGGTTCGTTAAGAAAACGTTTAAAGACCCCCATGGCATTGGAGCCGCCCCCCACGCAGGCATAGATTCTGGCCGGCATCCGTCCGTGTTGTTTGAGGATCTGCTTGTGGGCTTCCATGCCGATAATGGATTGGAACCAGCCGACCATTTCTGGAAAAGGATGCGGGCCACAGACCGTGCCAAACACATAATGGGTGTTATCAACGTTGGTGACCCAGTCCCTGAACGCCGCATTAATGGCGTCTTTCAGGGTGCGGGAACCATCAGTGACCGGAATCACCTGCGCCCCCATCTTTTCCATCCAGAAAACATTTGGACGCTGGCGCCTTACGTCTTCTTCACCCATGTAGATGGTGCAGTCAAAGCCGAATTTGGCGGCCATGGTTGCTGTGGCCATGCCGTGCTGTCCGGCCCCGGTTTCAGCAATCACCCGTTTTTTACCCATGCGTTGGACCATCAGGCCCTGACCCATGACATTGTTGGCCTTGTGGGCCCCTGTATGGTTGAGATCCTCACGCTTGATATAGATCTGAGCACCGCCAAAGTAACGGGAAAGATTGCTGGCGTGGGTCAGCGGAGTCGGTCGGCATGAGTAGGTGGACATCAGGTCGATATATTGCTGCCAGAAATCAGGGTCGTTTTTGCAGCGTTCAAATTCGGTGTTGAGTTCCTGAAAGGTCTGGAAGAGGATCTCAGGGATGTATGCCCCGCCCCAATTGCCGAAAAAGCCTTTTTTGTTCATATGGTTCTCCAAGGATCATGCGTAGGGTATTTTTGACCGAAAAGAATACCTGTTTTTGGGTGATTAAACAAGGTACGAGATCGCGGGTCAGGGGGTTGAAAAAAGTTGTCGGCGACAGGCGGCCGCAAAGTCTTCAGGGTAATGGCCATTGATAAAGCGGAGCTGGGCCTCACTGAAGGCCCCTGGCGATTCGGGCAGGCGTGGCAGAAAGGCCAGGAGCAGATGGTGAAGCGGATCGCTGTCAGGATCGATTCGTTTCGGGAATTCAATGGAGGTGACCATCCTGGCGCCGAGGCCGGAGAGTGCCTGCTGGGCCTTGAGAATACCCAGGTCCAGTGAATGGCGCATGTCGCTGTCTGCTTCAAGAATATTGCCACAGATGTTTCCAGCCCGATCGGGCAGTGTTATGAGTTGCAGCTCCCATTGAGAGGTCTGGGCCTTGGGGACAAAGAGCATGACCTGCTGATCCTGCCAGACGATCAGGCTCGACTCCAGATCTGCTCGATCATCCATGCGCTGATTGTTCTTGATGCAGTTGATGTAGTCCGGGAAGAATTCGGAGTTGTGTTCACGATGGTAGTGCTCAAGGGACGCGGCCACCATGTCTCCACAACCATAGGCTGGCAGGGAGCCATGTTCGGAGGTCGGATTGCCTGAATAGGCCGGAACCTGGTCTGGAATCAAGGCATATTGCTGGTGGATCTGTTGATGGGAGGCGTGCAGGCGGTACCCGCTGGGGGCATAGTCAAAGCCATAGTTCCAGCCCCAGAGAGTGGCAGTGAATGGAGATGATTGATGTTGCAGGGTAGCAAGGATCTTCTGCCGGAGTTCTTCAAGCTCTGAGAACTCCAGTCGGCACTGTCCCTGTTTGTACTCAATTTTAAGCTCATCGGCCAGGCGGAGATATGTTCGCTGGTAGTAGAGGTGGCGCAGTCCTGTCATGTCTTCCAGGGACAGATTCCCGGTGGCGTAACGAACTGCATTATCACCCATGTTGGCGGCGTAGTGGCCGTGGGCGATGTAGGAGTTGCGGCGCAGGTATTCATAGACGTGTGTTGCCTCGTCGTGCGGCCATTCACCCACAATTTCACTTCCACCTTGGGCACCTGGTCTGAGAACCATAATCCGTTGATAGGAGGCGGGGAGCATTGGATTGTTGGCCACGGACTCAAACAGGGCATGGTTGTGAATTATTGGATTCTGTTGGCCATTGGGATGCAGTTCGTAGACCAGACCGGTTGGCTGCTGGTCGGATTCTTTTACAAATTCACAGCTCAACTCGGCCAACTGGATCAGGTCGAGGGGATCTGTCGAGCTGGTGGCCAGGGCCAGTTGCAGAGGGGAGGGCAGTTGGGCAATCAGAGTGTCTGGGAGGTTTGCGGTATCAATCAACTGGCTGAAAGAGAAAGATTCCGGTGCCGGCAGATGGATGCGCTCCGGATGAGTCGCGGACGCATCGGCCCACTCCTTGTTAATGTAAGTCCGGCCCCGGAAGGGAAGGGGGTTGGGGATTTCAAAGACCCAATCCGCCTCATCAATGGGAAGTGTGCCATCAGGGAAATTGCGGCTATTGTCTACGGGCCGTCCTTGAGTATTATGTCCCAACCACTCGATTTTTCGATTATTACGGACATTTGCTACCGTATATCGTGGTTTGTGAATGCCGTAGATGAACTGGCCGGTTGGAGTGACACAACTGGTGAGTCTGTTCATGGTCTGTGTCTGCTTTGCTGGTTGATTATGATCTGCATCCTGCCTGGATTGACGGGGGATTGAAACAGAGGATGTCAGGTCCTGTCCTTCCACATTGTCAATGCCTGCTGATACACTTCGGAACGGGACAGGCCAAGGTCCTGAGCGATTTTACGGCTGGTATCTTTGAGTGACAGCTGGCCCTGGTCACGATACCAGATCAGCAGCTCATCAAGGTTGTCGGCTTCGGTGGATTGTTGCAGGCCAGCTTCGATGATCAGGACTGATTCGCCTCGAATTTTGTCTGCTCCGCAAAGGGCCAGCAGTTCCGTGGCTGATCCGGTTCGAATTTCTTCATGAATCTTGGTGAGTTCCCGTGCCCAGAAAATTTGACGATCACCCAGAGTGGCATTGATGTCTTTGAGCAGATCAGCCATCCGGTGGGGTGATTCGTAAAAAATGACAGGGTGAGCTGCGCTGGTCAGAGAGGTCAGGAGTTTGCGGCGCTGACTCTGTTTTGATGGGGCAAAACCCAGGAAGAGAAAGCCCGTGTCAGTCAATCCGGCGGCGCTCAGGGCCGTGGTCAGGGCCGAAGGTCCAGGCAGGGGAGTGACCTCAATGCCGGCGGCCCTGGCCTCGCGAACCAGGACGGCCCCTGGGTCGGAGATTCCAGGAGTGCCGGCGTCACTGATCAGGGCAATAATGGTTCCCATGCGCAGTCGATCGACTAATTCAGCAGATCTTTGGACCTCTTTTTCGCGGTAATAACTGATCAGCGGGGTAGTGATTTCAAAATGGTTGAGAAGTCGCTTGCTGTGGCGAGTATCTTCGGCCGCGATCAGGTCAACTTCCTTAAGAATACGCAGGGCACGCAGGGTGATGTCTTCGAGGTTACCGATGGGTGTAGGAACCACATAAAGGTGACCTGGCTGGGTAGGGCTGGACTGACTCATTATGAATTATTGGGTATGTTGAGAATGTGTTTTATCTCCTGGGTTCTGAATTGCGTCCAAAAGTTCATTTCGGGAAGAGTCAGCAGATGTCAGAGATAAAATTTTTGTGCACCCGAGCAGTGGATGAAAAGCCTGATTTTTCAGGGCCCTCTGCGAAATGCCAGAATGTCCTGGAAAGGAAGTTGAATTATAATTATGCTCAATATCACAGAAAAATGCACCTGCTTTCTTGATCTCAGCTTTGTGGTGTTATAGAGTAGCACAGAAGCGATTAAGGAAATGGTTAAATACTGAGGTGGCGATTATGGCTGATTTTATTGTTCGGGCGGGCTTGGCCTCATGGGAGCTTCTGCTTGATTCTGCGGTGTATATCCTTTTTGGTATCCTGGTTGCTGGACTGCTCAAGGTTGTTTTGAGTCCAGCGGCCGTGGCCCGTCATTTGGGGCAGGGTCGTTTCATGTCTGTGGTAAAGGCTGCGTTTTTCGGCGTCCCTCTCCCCTTGTGTTCCTGTGGGGTCTTGCCGGCCGCCGTTTCTCTAAGAAAACAGGGGGCCAATAAGGGGGCAACGAGTGCCTTTCTCATTTCTACTCCGGAGTCTGGAGTGGACTCCATTGCCATTACCTATGCCCTGCTTGATCCCATAATGACCTTGATGCGGCCTGTGGCAGCCTTTTGTTCCGCGATCATGGCCGGATTTCTGGAGAATATCATCAGCCGCCCATCAGCTGAAACGATGGCTCCGGCTGACCTCAGCTGTCCGATTGATAGCTGTTGCGATGGCATTAATTGTGATCCCCTGGAGCATCGGCGGCATCACAGCGTGTGGGAGAAGGTTGTCGCAGGTTTTAAGTATGCCCTGCTTGATGTCTGGGGAGATATCGCGGTCTGGTTTTTTGCCGGTCTGATTATTGCGGGTCTGATCACGGCTCTGGTGCCTGATGAACTGTTGATGAATTGGTTGGGAGGTGGAATTTCCTCAATGCTGATCATGCTGGTTATCGGCATTCCTCTCTATATCTGTGCAACGGCATCCACGCCGGTTGCTGCGGCCTTGATTCTGAAGGGAGTGAGTCCGGGAGCGGCCCTGGTGTTTTTGTTGGTCGGACCAGCCACCAACGTCACTTCGCTTTCCGTTTTGGTTGGAATTCTTGGGAAGTGGAGTACTGTCAGATACTTACTTGTTTTGTCCCTGTCGGCCATCACCTTTGGGCTGTTGACTGATTTTGTCTATGGTTTGAGTGGAATCTCGGCGCGGGCCGTGGTGGGTGAGGCGGCAGAGCTTATTCCAGCAGGAGTCAAACTGACCATGACGTTCGTACTCCTCATTCTTTCAGTCAGGCCAGTGTCGTTTTGGCTGCGCAAGCAATTGAGGCTGGAAAAACCAGTCCTGACTTTTCAAAGCGGCTTTCCTGATCTCAAGCCTCTGGCGCCGATGACCAAGGAGCAGAAACCTGATAAACACCCATCTTCATGCGGCTGTGATCACTGAGAGAGAGGCCTCAATATGACCTGGATCTCAGATATTGCTCTGAGGAAATCTATGAGACAGCTGTGACCTGAAGTAATATTTTGTACTCGTCTTGATTTCGCACGAATCTTATCAAGATTCACAGTGCATTGTCATAAAAAAAGGGGAGTCGGTCCACATGGGCCGACTCCCCTTTTACACAAAAAGCATAGGAAGGGTGGTTATGCTTTTCTGCGCTTTTTGCTGTATCCAGCAAGGCCCATAATACCTGTACCGAAGAGAAGCATGGTGGCAGGTTCTGGAACAGGCGCCATGCCTTGTCCCAAAAGGTCGTCATTGCCGCACTCCATGGTGAAGTGGCTGATGAACTGGGTCCCTGCCGGCAGGAAGGAGAGGTCAACGCCGACTGCGTAATGATAGCCGCCTAAAAGTCCACCCACTTCATCATCCGTCAGATTTTCTGCATAACTCATGGCGTTGTTGTCACTGATCAGTGTACCACCTGATTCATAACGCCATGCGCCAGTTTGGAGAACAAACTTGGGGTCCAGGAGGAGGGCCGATTCGTCAATGGCGTACACTGAATATGTTTTGGCGGAAAAGTCCATGTCGAGGACATATTCGTAATACGAAGTGTCACCGTTCGTATCGATAAAAATATCTCCTGAATCGATGTGGTTGTCGTCATAACTCTCGTCATAATAACCACCAAAAAGATCATACCCGCCAACCATGGTCAATTCGCTGTTGGTAACATTCCAGTAAAATGCCTCCATATCAAAGTCCTGACTTACGGTGCTGGGATATTCTACTTCCTGGTCCTCCTGGGACCCGTACCAGGTCGTCCAGTGATTGTAGTCGCTATAATCTGACTGTCCATCATAGATGGTAATGTTGTTGTCAAAAGACATGGCAAGCGCATTTCCGCTCATCAGTCCTATTGCGATCAGGCTGGTCAGAATTATTTTTGAGTACTTTTTCATTTTGGACCCCTCCAAGTTGATAGAAACATGTGTGTAACATGAGATGTGTTTGAACTATCACTAGCAGGAATCGTGCCATAGTCTGTCGAAATATTATTAATCATGATATCAGCATGTTGGCGAATTGATATGACCTTGTTTAAGGTAGTAACGCTAACAATATTTGTTGTTTTTCCGGAATAATGTCAATTTGTTCGGAAAACAGAACAAATTGACATGAATTCTAAAAACAGAAACAGAAGTCTACGGTTCGATTTTTTGGAGGGCCTTCCAGGTCTACAAGGCATAAAAAAACCCCCTGAAGGAGAAGACTCCATCAGGGGGTTTTTTTATAAAAAAGAATCGGCGGCGACCTACTCTCCCACACAGTCACCCGTGCAGTACCATCGGCGCTGAAGAGCTTAACTTCCGTGTTCGGAATGGGAACGGGTGGGACCTCTTCGCTATGACCACCGAAAAATCAGGTGACAGGTGTCAGGTGCCAGGGAACAGGGATTGTTTCATGGCAAATAACAACTGTCGCAAGAATCGATAATCGAACAGTAGAGTAATGAGCAACAGTCAATCAAGAAAAAATT
>ERZ889078.956-NODE-956-length-24297-cov-11.160094_pt1 | contig 24297 bp, 21 predicted proteins | sample MGYA00521266_ERZ889078 | MGnify/ENA primary metagenome ERZ889078 (study PRJEB32303, sample SAMEA104408618) | aquatic metagenome | biome: Brackish water; feature: Pelagic; material: water | place: Baltic Sea | collected 2014-06-16T06:34:00 | depth 76,534 m ...
TTTGCCTGTATGGCCACGTCCCTGGATGGCAAGCTCGGCCCTGCCGATGCTGATACTTTTGTTCCCATCGGGTCTCGCCATGATATGGAAAACCTCATGCTTTTGAGAAAGGAAGCAGATGGCATTCTCTTTGGTGCCAGCACGTTCAGGGCCTGGCCAAAAATCCACTGGGGGCAGAATCGGTCTCGCGTTGCACACCACTTTCTCATGAGCAATAGCCTGAATCTTGATTTCCAGGCTGAGCTCTTTACCGATTCCAGCGTTCCGGTCACCATCTTTTCGAAATCGCCGAACTCTGGCACAACAGGACAATTTGCTAATCATGTAACTGTGGTGACAACCCCGGACGGAAAGGACCAGCTCTCATTCATTCAAAATTATATAGCGCGGTGCGGGGTGACATCCTTGCTCATTGAGGGCGGAGGTAGCATACTCCATCAGTTTACAGAATCACGCTTGCTCCAGGAATTGTTTTTAACGCTAACGCCCAGAATCATTGGCGAGAAAGCTGCGCCAGCGCTTTTTGGCGGAAAAGTGCTCTCAAAACCACCCCGTATTCTGGTTCAGGATAATCGGCTCGTAGGAGATGAAAGCTATCTTCATCTCAAATTCTATTACTAAATGCCAGGGTTGTATCTTTTTTAATCTCCTGATTTCAAACACCCCTGTTTCTGTATACCTTGTCCCAATGCCGCCCAAAACAAAAATTATCTTTCCTCACCTAAATTTAGCCCTGCTAAGGATTGCCCCATGAAAAGTCAACTGACTGTACTGTTTTTACTTTCAGCCCTCTTGTATGCAGACTATCCAGATCAACACAGAGAGATCAGGACCACGGCAATGTGGAATCATATTAGCAGCAACAGCAATATTGTACTGAGTGAGGATGGAACCCGCCTCCAGTTGGCCGAGGGGTCCATTAGCGGTTATTTTATTTTGCTTCCAGACACCCTGGAGCAACCCTTTGACCGTGGACTGCCCTCCTGGAATGGCCTGGTGAATCATGACGACAGTGGTTTTAAAGTTTCAATGCGCTTCAAATATGGGACTGGCTGGTCCCCCTGGCTTACCGTTGGATACTGGCAAAATTATGTGTGGAGTTCCTATGGCTCAACTTCTTATGGTGCCGGATATATTGATTATGATTACGTGGTTTTGAACAACTTTCACACGGTTTGGCAATGGCGCGTGGAGCTGAAACGCCAGCTATCGAGTCACCCCTCACCCAGTATCGACAAGCTGAGTTTCTTTGTCAGCGATGATAGAACCACCGACAACCTGGATTTTACTGCCATCGTGAATGATGACCCGTCGGAAATTTTTTATCCAACGACCTTTGTATGTCAGTATAATGTTGATCCTGAAATTGGGGGTAGCATCTGTTCGCCGACCTCCACAGTTCTGGCTATACGCAGTTGCGGGATTGAAGTAGATCCCTATGTTTTCGCAGTTGATAATTTTGATGATTATTGGAATATTTTCGGCATCTGGCCCAGGGCCGTTCAGAATGCCGCAGCCTATCATATGGATGGTGCGGTAACGCGCTATAGAAGCTGGAGTCAGGCTTATGATACGCTGGCTATCGGCGGTCGTATTGTTATGTCTGTGGGTCCCCCCCTGTATTCAGGACATCTGATGATGTTAGCCGGTTTTGACGCCCAGGGTGATCCCATTGTTCACGATCCTGCAAGACAAAATGGCTATTCCTATGGATACAATAAATCATCGCTTTCCCACTCCTGGTTTGACAAGGGGGGCGTCGCTTATACTTTTTTTCCTGAAGACACTGCTGCCCTGGCTATTAACGAAGCTGAGTTATTCACCCCACCAGATCAAATGACCCTTTTCCAGAATTTTCCCAATCCTTTCAATCCCAGCACGACGATTCGTTTTGCCTTATCGACACCAGCAATCATTAAAATCACTATTTTTGATATCCAGGGACGGGAGGTCAGTCGACTGAAACCAGTTTCATTTTTAACAGGAACACATGAGGTCAGCTGGAATGCAGCATCATTAGCTGCTGGTGTGTATCTGGTGCAGCTTGAAACGGGAAGTCAACTTGCAGTCAGAAGTATGACACTCCTGAAATAGCTTGACAGTTTCCGAGAGAATTGATCAGCTACTCCATCCTCTCTTTTTTCGGATTAATAACGGCTGAATTTCAACGCTCTCTCTCATGAAGCTATGCTGAACTAGCCTTAATCAAGTCCGCCAAGGAGGAATAATCCATGCCTCAATTTATAGAATCAACTACCCTTATTGAATCTGCAGGAAACAAGCCCAAACGCATTGAAGAATTTGTGGGGCAAGTCAATTCTGGTCATGCTAATGTAAGTGTAGCCCGGATGGTCTCGCCATCAGGCTGGGAAGAACCGGGTCAACGTCCTGAGTTTACGGAAATCACCCTCGTCTTGAGAGGGCGGGTGCATGTGGAGTATGAGGGAGGACAGCTTGATATACGCGCTGGCCAGTCTGTGATTACAAATCCCGGGGAATGGGTTCAATACAGTACGCCCGAGGAAGACGGAGCTGAATATATTGCCATATGCCTGCCTGCATTTTCGCCAGACAGTGTCCATCGGGATGACCAATAATCATTTCGGATAAAACGGCCAAAAGACCGGGATCAAGACCGAAGCCAGAATCCAGAAGCTGAAATTCAGCGGTGCACCTGCTTTCACAAAATCGGTAAACCTATATTTTCCTGGGCCGTAAACCATGAGGTTGGTCTGATAACCAATGGGAGTCATAAAGCTGGCTGATGCAGCAAAGCAGACTGTGAAAATCAAGGGTCGGGAATCAATCCCCAGGGTGTGCGCGGCTGCAATGGCAACAGGTGTCAGCATAATCGCTGCGGCATTATTTGAAATCACAGCCGTAATCATGGCTGTTGTCAGATATAAGATGGAAAGCAGGGCGTGGGGTTTCATGCCCGTGGGGAACAGATTTGCCAGCGAGCTTATACTGTTTCCAATAAGGGTTGCAGCCCCACTGGTCTCCATCGCCACCCCAAACGGTATAAAAGCTGCAATAAACACGATCACCGGTCCGTTTATGGATGCATATGCCTCTCGGGTAGATATATGCCGGGTTACCAAAAGCAGAAAGACCCCTGCAAAAGCGGCAGCCAAAATATCTACCAAGCCTATGGCGGCAGAAAACATAATGATGGGTATAATGATGACTGCCAACCACCTAATCCGCTTTTTGCGCATATTGACTTCATGGTGTTGGAGGATGATAAGGTCGGATTTATTGCGCAGGTCATCGATCTGGTCAGCAGGTATAAGCATGAGCAGGGTATCAGCAAAGCGTAATCGGATGTGGGCGATTTTCTGTTTGATGGTTATTCCTCTGCGCCCGATTGCCAAAACAAAGGCTTGATATTTTTTTCGAAAGTCTAATTCGCTGAGAGATTTCCCCGGTAATGTTGATGCCGGTCCCACGAGACCTTCTACAAGAATATTATCTCCCGCTTGCAACTCACTTTCCCCCAGTTTTACATCTGAAAGGGCTAACACTTTTTCCTGTTGATGGAATTTTAAAAAATTCGCTAGAACCCCTTTGGTCAACAAAACATCATCCTTTAGCAGCTTTAAATCTGCAATGCCGCTGGAGCGCTGTTCGCCATCTCGAATGACAGCTAGAACTGTAATGTCATATCGTTCATTGAGCTTTTTTTCTCGACAACTGGAACCAATCAAGGGTGACTTTACATCAATTTTGAATTCAGTCAGATATGTTGACATGTGGTATTTTCCGACCAGCGTGCTAACAGGAGCTCTCGAGGGCAGCATGCGAGGGAGTATCACAATACTGTAGACTGACCCGACGATCAAAAAAATGATCCCCAAGGGTAAAAACTCGAACATTCCCAGGGGCTTGAGTCCATGGGATTCTCCAACAGAGCTTACCAATAGGTTGGTAGAGGTCCCAATCAGGGTAATGGTCCCACCGTAGATGGCAGCATACGAAAGTGGAAGCAGAAGTTTCGATGGTGAGATTCTAAATTTGGATGCCATATGCATGGCCACGGGAATGAAAATGGCCACAGCCGCAACATTATTTATAAAGCCTGAAAACAGACTAACTGAGACAAAAAACAGACTCATTCCCGCCCATTTTTTCTTCTTCTCAAGCTCATAAAAATATTGGCCCAGGTTCTCCAGTACTCCTGTTTTGACCAGGGCGTGGCTCAACACAAACATTAACGCAACCGTCAGGACAGCTTTGTTACTAAATCCTGCAACTGCTTCGGGAGCATCTACATAGCCACTGATCCAGAGGACCAACAACAAACCAATCCCAAGTACATCAATGGGCAGGGTTTCCAAAACCAGGAGAACCAGAACAAGAATCATCAGCACGAGGATTCCGAATATTTCCAGGCTCATACGATCCTTTCTTTCAGGTGTATCGGTACTACTGTCCCGGTATGCTGTTGGGTTTTCAAGCTATGAACTGCTGTTTTGAAGGGTGTACTCGTTGAAAAATAAATCGATTCACCGGAACATCGCTTATAAAACAAAAGCTAGGATTATAAATCAGGTGGAACAAGAAGTTTCGGAGGATGGAATCGTGGCACGATAGGCGATAGTCCTTTTCATAATGCTATAAATGCTGAATCTTCATCACAATTGCTGTGAAGCTCATAACTAAGGAAAAGTCTTGGTGGGTTAGTCCTGTTTGTTAAATTCCCCACAGTTATCAGACCGATGCGAATCAACATAGAATGGGGATGTACCCATGAAAAAATTTGTTACCCTATTTCTTATCGCCCTGCTTTTCGCCGTTGGCGCCTATGCCGAGAAGGTGGCAGTGGTTGCCAAGGCTCAGGGAGATGTTCTGCTGCAAAGAGCCGCAGATTTTGCCTATAACACCCCCGTTACCATGGGAACGATCCTTGAAAACAATGATCAAATAAAGGTGAATGACGGCTTTGCTGTCATTTTGCTGCTTGACGATAAAAGCCAGGTCAAGCTCCGCGAGAACACCGAGATCGCTATCACCATGGCTGAAGATATTGGTGGAACTGGATATCATGTTCGCCTGGACTATGGTCAAGCGCTGACCAAGTATGCCAAGGGTGCCGACTTTGCTTTTCAACTTCACACCCCGACCTCAGTCGCATCTATCAAGGGGACTGAGTTTTGGACTATTACCGACCCTGAAACAGGTGATCAGGTTATCATTCTCGAGGGACAGGTTGATGTTATGAATAATCTCACCGGTATGATCAGTACGGGAGGTCCTGGCGAAACAGTAAATTCCACAACTGATGGCTATATCGAAACAGGGGTAACCGAGGATGGAACCATCCCGGATGATCCTGAGGGTGGTTCTGAAGCCGCTCCCGATGGTACTGGAGATGCTGGATCAGATTCTACAGAAGCAGAAACAGAAACCATGGTTACTGGAGATGACGATGAAGAACCGATGGCGGACACAACACCTGCTGTTGTGCCACCCACAAGTACTCAAACCACTCCAGAGCCTGAGACTGATGAAGAAGCCGATGAAGGAGGCGGTGGTGGTCTTGGCATGGATGCAGCCTTTGGTGCTGTGACCATTGACGGTCAGCTCTATAATCAGATTGCGCTACGCCCTGAATTCTCCATTGGAAAACTTGGTGTTGGCCTTGATGTTGTGCTCTACATGGATCAGGATGGAAACATCCGTAAGGACGAGTGGAATGACTACAAAGATGTTATTGACAAGATCATGTATGTTCGCTGGGGCGTGCAGGGAGATCCCTTCTTTGTGCGGGTTGGAACTTTAGAAAATGTCGTTCTAGGCTATGGTCTCTTTATGAATGGCTATTCTAATATGATGGAATATCCATCCGTTCGTAAGACCGGTCATCATATTGGATTTAAGCTCGGTAATTTCGGCATCGAAAATTTTGTTGCGAACTATAAAGAGTTTTCCTTTAGCGGAGAAAGCACAGGTCTGGGACTACTTGGTCTGCGCGGAACCTTTTCATTAGGCAAATTAACTTTTGGTAGCACGCTGGTTATGGATAATAACCAATATCTGGGACTGAAAGATGATGATGGTGATTATATCCCCAATCTTGTTGATGATTTTCCAGACGATGCCGCTTACAAGGTTGACTCCGATGGTGATGGCCGGCCGGATCAATCTCCTGACGAATGGGATATTGATGGTGATGGCAAGACCGACAATTATACCCCGGATCCAACCAGAAACTGGGATGACGTGATCACATATAAGCCAGATCCTTTTGACATCAGTAAAAACCCAAGTACTGTGGGTGGTGTCAGCATAGATATCGCATATCCTATTTTAAATATGGATAAATTGAAGCTGGTGCTCTTTGCAGAGGCTGGCCAGTATTTCGGTACTGCTGATTCAACCTTCTATTTTGATGCCAACGGAAATCTGGCCCAGAAGAAGGTGGAATATGGTCTGGGGGCCACAGCTCCTGGTCTTCGGGCTCAGATATTTAGCTTCCTCACGGCGAGTATCGAGTACCGGATTGCACCCAACGGAAACTTTGTCTATGGCTTGTTTGATCGCAATTATGATCTGGAGCGAGTAGGTTTTGTTGATCTGGGAACTGATAGAGGCCTGACACCGCGGACGCGATACGAGAAACTGTATGACACGTCGCCCATGATGGGTGTTTTTGGTACCGTTGGCGCTGATCTCTTTGGTCTGGTCACACTCCAGGCCGGGTATCAACACATGACTTCTGATGAATCCGCCGTAAAGGGTATTCAGGGCAGCATTGGTATCGCCCCCAACCTGATTCCAAAGGTTGAAGTGGCAAATGCCTATATTCTTCGCATGAATGTTGATGACCCTTTTGACATTGTCAGCGAGGGAACGCTTTTGGGTTATTACGTAACCATGGGTCTTGGAGGTGGAGCCACACTAACCTGGAATTTCCGTCAGAGCTATATCGATCTTAATGGTGACGGAACCATCGACACCGATCCTGAAGCTGGCGAGGTTGTTGCCCAGACCAGCATTGAAACGGGTTTCTCTTTCTAAACAGGAAAATAAACTCCAAGCATAAAACGCCTCGGTTTTCCGGGGCGTTTTTATTTTTGCCAACCCGGGTTTCAGGCATTTTTCATGCTTAGCGGCAAATCGTAAGCTGCTATAACTAAAAAAGCCCCCGACCTTACGATCGAGGGCTTTGATAATGTGTATCTTTTCTGAAAGATCAGCTGGCGGCTAAAAATTTCGCCTTCTGCTCTTTGTAGTAATTGTCTTCTGGTTGAAGCCCAATGCATTCATCCATGACAGCCACAGCCTCTTCAATGCGACCAAGCTTCCAGAGAACTTCACCTTTGGTGTCCATAATTTGAGCTTTCTCCCGGGCACCATCTTCAGCACTGAACATGGCGATTCCCTGATTAATGCGTTCCAGGGCATTATCCAGATTCAGCTCCAATTGGGTCATGCGCCAGGCATATCCATTTAGCAGGCTCTGACTCTCTTTATGAACGCCAGACATGAAGTCGATATAGCGACGATAGGTGTCTGCTTCAGCGGCTTTGTCTTTGCTTCGGCGATAGAAGTTACGTAAGGCATCATAGGCTTTGGGAAGCACTACCGTATTGGTTTCAGCGTTAATGAACGAAACCAGTGATTCAGCATCACTATTTTCCTGGGCATAGAAAACAGCAAGTTTCAAAGCTGCTGTTGAATGCATGACTTGATCTGCAGTTTCTAAACCAAACAAAATTTCCCAGTAGGTCATGGCAGCTTTTAAGCCACTCATGGCTTCTGCTTTAGCGGCAAGGGTGACCAGTAAATCAACATTTTCAGGATCATCCTGAAGCTGTCTGAGCAGATCGGGAACCGTATTGATCCCGTTACGAATTCGGGTCATTTCAACCAAGTATTCTGCAGGAGGCATAAACCCAACGATGCGATCGATTTCGTCCCCATTTTCATCCACAAAGACAAAGGCTGGAATCGAATGAATATTATAGCGTTCCGATAAGGCATCGTTTTGAGTGGAGTCTACATCAAGGCGGTAGGATACAAAATTCTCAGAAGCATAAGCAATCAGGGCAGGATCAATATACGTTTCGGCTAACAGCCGATTACAGGCACCTCACCACTTGGCTGAAAATTCATAGCCAACAATTTTTCCGTTGGCCTCTACCTGAACACTGGCGTCCGTTATCCAGGGATAAGTTGACTCTTTTTCAGCACAGGCTAAAAGTAAAAGTCCTGATATGGCTGCGAGCCATAGCTTGTTTGTTTTCATTTTTATCCTTTCAATGAATCAAATCTTTTTTGCGTCTGGCGAAACTATTGTCAGTAGCAGGGATTTGCAACGGCTCAATTAACGACTTTTTTTCGTACTTCTTTGATCAGAACGACTCGAAACCAGATTGTCGCTTCGATGCAGAAAGTGCCAAGGATCAGTCGTCCATTAACTCCTGAAAACGTTCAAAGAATTGACCCACATGAAAACCGTCTACAAAGCCGTGGTGGACCGTCACCGAAACAGGAAGCATAAGACCTTGATCCTTCCTGGATGCTTTCCCAAAAGTGATCTTGGGGGCGCTGTCCTTGAATTTGAAATCGCGCGCGTGGGTTAACGCTGTAAAATTGATCCATGGGAGGGAGCTGTAATGCACCACATCCTGTCTGGTGGTGTTGGCATTGACTCCCAACCCACTTGAGTTGCGAACCCTTTCTGTGTCTAAAGTCAAAGCTTTAGCAAAGTCGTGCAAATCTTCAGTATATGGTATGAAGCCAAAACCAAAGGTACCATCAGCTCTACCCAGGGTTGGTGATGCATTGATGGTGTCAAATTGGACGACCTCATCTTCATAAATCCGAAATTTGAATTCAGGAAGCTCGTTCACCGCTCTGATGGAAGCATGCAGGTAGCGCGCAAAAAATGAGGGTTTGTCTGTTTTACTTTTTTCGAATGCCTTGCTCGTGTTGATCTCTGAAACAAGGCTGAAAAAGGGCTCGTCAAAGGCAGCAAAGAATTGGAAATGTTCTTTTCGATTCCAGGATTCAAGATCAATTCTTTTCATAAGTCAAAAAGGTCCAGTACATTTGATATGATCGTCATTTGTTGGTAATTCGGTGAGTCGGACACCGCTTCAACCTGCTCGTGAACCCAGGTGGTGTGATAGGGAATATGAATGGCGTAGCCTCCCAATTCAACAACGGGAAGGATATCCGATTTTAATGAGTTTCCGATCATGAGAAAATTTTCAGGTGCAATATCCAGATGCGCAAGTAACGCTGCATAGTTCTGCACTTTTTTATCGCTCATGATTTCAATATGGTGGAAATACGCCTTCAGTTCTGATTTTGTCAGTTTGCGTTCCTGATCGAGCAGGTCGCCTTTTGTAGCGAGGATCAATTCAACATCTCTTGAAGCAAGTTTTTCCAGCGTCTCTTTGACGCCATCAAGCAGTTCAACAGGTTGGTCCAGCAATGTCTTCCCAAGCATAATTATCTGGGCCAGGATGTGATTCTCGACTCGATTGTTGCTTATGCGTTGAGCAGTCTCAATCATAGAGAGCAAAAAACTTTTCCCGCCATAGCCATACAGAGCCAGGTTTTGCATTTCCGTTTTAAACAATGCTTCCGAGAGCTCTTTTTGGGGGAGAAAGTCTGAAAGGAGCCCGCAGAACACCGCTTCTGTTTTTTGATAATGAGGTTCGTTGACCCAGAGCGTATCGTCAGCATCAAAACCAATTACTTTTATATTTTTAATGTCCATTATATGATCGCAATAATCCCTTTTGATAATTCCGTTTTATTTCTACAGGGTCAACAGTTTCTCGTCTGATTTAAGATAGGCTGTCAGTGCCTGCCCCATATATTTCACATCAATTCCCTGGCTTGAAAGTGCTGCGGTTACACAGAGCAATTCGCTACAGGCCTTACAAGCTTCAACCGTGATTCCATGCTCCAGCATTTTCTTAACCAGAGTCTGAATGTCCGCATCTTCGGCTACCAGTTTTGCCGAAGGTCCCCAGATGATCAGGTTGACTTGCTCCCACCAGCCATGGGCTTTAGCGTTAATGGCATACATGGAGAGCATGCTGATGACCGTTTCTTTGTTATCAGTTGTCCACAGGATGTTGAGTTTATTCATGTTTTGTTTCCTCGTTAAAGGGAGTTGAAATCCCGTTTTTGTGATACTTTTAAGTGTTGAGTTTACTGCTCATGCGTCCCAATTGGACCGTTTCAGCACGCGTGAACTGGATCTCGCGAACACAGTCCATATCCCCCCAGAGGGATTTATTCCCTGGTAGGAAACGCGTCGCGCGCAAGCGTCGTTGTAGTCGTTTCTTTTCTAGCTCGCTTGGTTTTCGTGATATTCCCAGTATTCCATGCAAGCGAATCCCTGGATAAGCGTGGAAGTGGTTCTGTATCAAGGAGCGCAACCAAAACCAGACGCCACTGTTTACGGCCAGAACACAAATTTCAGGATGGGCAGCTACGTTTCCAGGCAAGGTCGACGGATATTTTTCATAATAAATACCGCGGCAATCCCGATTAAGAAAAAGACTTCCAATGGGTGTATTAACGGGTAAGCCCTGTGAATCAATGGATGCTATGGCAACATGAAAATTGGTGGAAAAGCTGCGCTTAAAATGTTGACGTATGTCCGGCCAGTGTGTTTTGATATCTAATGCGATCATGACAAGAAGTTAAACAGGGTTTACAACGTCGTCAGTAAAAAGATAAGGCCTGCCATAAACCGTTCCCGTGAACGTCGGTGAAGTGATTTGACTCTGTTCGGGGGTCCTCGTTGATTTCATAAGGAGGATCGAGATTATTCGTATCGTTACCCCCAGGCTAAAGCCTGGGGTAATTGAAACAGTGCTGGAGATTCAGATGATTCGACGGAGTTTATACTGCACGAAGGTGACGTGCTCGGCATGACGTAATGAGGGTTGCCCGTTTAATAAACTAGCTCTAATGAACCGTATGCTCGATGGATTTCTGGAGTTTTGGATCTCCAACGGGAATGATGGGGTCAGAGCCCATTTTTTTGAATAGCCACCAGACAAAGAGACCGCCAATTCCAAGGAAGGTCGTGAGATGCATCCACGATATTTGAAAGTGGTGATCATTAAATGAGGGACTTATCATCCAGAAGTGATCCACATAATGATTGAAGAGCATCAATCCAGCTATTGAGACAATCAGAACCGGCACACGCTTGGAGGCACGAAATGCGAGAACAATGAAAGGGATAATGAAGTGAAACAGCACAAGAAAAAGACTCACACCCTTCCAGCCGTGTTCCCATCTCTGTAAGAAATAGATCGTTTCTTCTGGAATATTACCATACCAGATCAAAAAGTATTGGGCTCCTCCGATATAGGCCCACCAGGCTGTAAAGGCGAAGAGGAACTTACCAAAATCATGGGTGTGTTCTGCCGTAATAATTTCGCCAGCACCATGATTGCGGAGCAGAATTGCAAGAATAGAAAGCAGGGCCAGACCTGCCAAAAAGCCACCTGAGAACACATACACACCAAAAATGGTTGAATACCAGTGTGGATCAAGACTCATAAGCCAATCAAAGGCAAACACCGTTACCGTGAGGGCAAATAAAACGGTGCCACCAGCCGCCTTGCGGCGCATTTTTCCAAGACTTTCTACATTCCCAGCATCTTGAGCCAACGAAAGCTTCCGAAGTCCGTGTGCAAGCCAACTCCAAATCACAAAGATCAAGACATTACGGATGATGAAAAACGTGGTATTGAGATAGGGGGCTTTCCACTGCAGAATCGTGTCATGAGCCACAGCTTCTTCGTGTGACCAATGAAACAAGTCATGCATGCCAAAGAAGAGGGGCAGCATCAATAAACCCATAAGGGGTAAGGTATAGGCCAGGTTTTCAGCCACTCGACGCATAACCACACCCCAGTAGGCGCCTGTGACATGGTGAATCAGGACGAAAAACAAACCACCCAGCGCCACTGTGGTAAAAAAAGTAAAGGCAACGAGATAAGACTGAAAAAATGTGCCCTGATCCATAAAAGCACCGGCAACTGAAAGCAGCAAACCAATACCACCAACAATCAAGGCTCTTTTTACAAGGGGTCCTGTCTCCAATAATTGGAATGATGTCTTGTCAAATTTCATAATAGGCTCAACACCTTCTAATTCTGTTGAAGTGACCGGATGTAGCTGATAATTGCCCAGCGATCTTTCACTGACACCTGAGCCTTGAGTGAGGGCATATTCATCCAGCCTTCACTGATGGCATTGAACATGTGACCATCATTCAGGTTCTTGATTCGCTCATTAAAAAAGTCCGCCGGTGGGATGGGGTATTTATAGAATAATATCTTACCCTTACCATCTGCATTAACACCGTGGCAGGCCACACAGTAGATATTAAAACGCTCTTTGCCCCGCTGAACCATATCATCCGTAAAGGCCATGGGGGCTTTTGGGATAAAATTACCGGCTGCGTCTTTTCCGTGGTAATAGGCATCGTCTTCCCGCAATTCACCGCGAGCGACCGTGCCCTCAACTGGTGTCCGCATGCAGGCGCCATCGACAAAAAAGTTACTTTCAGACTGGGCTTTATATTTATCCTGTGAATCCATGTTTGGGTTCAAGTGGATGGGTGGTTTTTCAGAAAAATTACCACGACCACAGGATGCAAGGATCAAAACCATTCCCAGCGAAACTACAATACGAGTAAGTCTTTCGGCTTTCTTCATCTGTCGTCTCCTACTCGCCAGCCACAAGCTCAACATCCACACCGCCAATGGAGGTCAGGAAGGCCTGAATCTTTGCTTCATCAAAATTTTTATCTTCCGCTTCAATGCTCACATAAAAGGCATCATCCGTCGCCTTCGCGAATTTATCTGAGTAAAAGACGGGGTGATGCAATCGCGGTAAACCATTCAGGTGCAGCATCCCAAAGACAGCACCGAAAGCGCCGAAAAGCACAAACAGAGCAAAGGTGATAATGATGAATGCCTGCCAGCTGAAAAAAGGTTTTCCAGAAATCACCAGGGGATATTCAATGGCTGCAACCCAGCCTTGAAAACCAAGACCCAGGGTTGCCCCGGTTATGGTCATGGCACCAACGATGTAACCAAGGGGTGATCGTTTTAAACCCATGGCGTCATCCATCCCATGGATTGGGAAGGGTGAGTGACAATCGAATTTTTCGTATCCGGCAGCACGGACTTTTTTTGCTGCGTCAATAAGCTCGGCTGGATTGGCAAAACGAGCGAGGACACCTAATGTATTACTCATTTTGCACCTCCATCTTTATGATAGAAATGTGGATCTGCTTCAGGTAAAACACCTTTGACTTCTGAAAGAGCTACCATGGGTAGAAATCTGAGGAAGAGCAGGAAAAAGGTGAAAAACAGTCCAAAACTACCAATAAAGGTCAGCATGTCCCAGATCGATGGCGAATAATAATCCCAGCTCGATGGTAAATAGTCCCTGGATAGTGAGGTCACCGTAATCACAAAGCGCTCAAACCACATGCCGATGTTTACAAAAATTGATGCGACAAACATGATTGGAATGCTGCGCCGAATTTTCTTGAACCAGAATAATTGAGGTGTAATCACATTACAGGTGAACATAATCCAGTAAGCCCAGGCATAAGGACCAAAAGCCCTGTTGATAAACGCAAAGACTTCGAACTCGTTTCCTGAATACCAGGCGATAAAAAATTCTGTCATATAGGCATAGCCAACCATGGAGCCTGTGACCAGGATAATCTTATTCATCTTTTCCAGATGATTGATGGTGATAATGTCTTCAAGACCATAGATCTTTCGAGCTATGATGGCCAGAGTCATTACCATTCCAAAACCGGAGAACACCGCGCCGGCGACAAAATAGGGCGGGAAAATGGTGGTGTGCCAGCCAGGAACCATGCTGGTTGCAAAGTCAGTTGCCACAACAGAGTGAACGGATAACACGAGGGGAGTTGCCAGACCTGCAAGCATAAGATACGCTTTTTCATAATGTTGCCACTGTCGGTTGCCACCGCGCCAGCCCATGGCAAAGAAACCCAGGACCTTTTTGCGAAGATTGGTAGCGCGATCTCTCAACGTGGCCAGATCAGGAATCAATCCAACATACCAAAACAGCGTGGAAACTGTAAAATAAGTTCCAACAGCAAAAATATCCCAGAGCAAGGGACTTCTGAAGTTGGGCCAGATCAACATCTGGTTTGGAATGGGAAACATGTAATAAGCCAGCCAGATCCTGCCCACATGAATACCGGGAAAAACCAAAGCACAAATAACGGCAAAAATGGTCATAGCTTCGGCGAAACGGTTTATGGCGGTGCGCCATTGTTGTCTTAGTAGAAACAGGATGGCGGAAATCAATGTTCCTGCGTGACCAATACCCACCCAGAACACAAAATTGACAATCGCCCAGCCCCAGCCTACGGGGTTGTTAAGCCCCCAAACACCCGTTCCTTCCCATACCAACCAACCGATAGCTCCAAGCAGAACCATGGCACCAGAAACGGCCATGGCAAATAATAGATACCACTTAGGTGGTGCTTGCTGTTCAACAATACCACTGACCTTGTCTGTCAGGGTGCTAAAGGTATGACCGCCACTAACCAGCAGCTCCTCAGCTCCGACAGCCTCAACGGCAGCGGCATCTCTTTCAGGATGTTTGTTTAAACTACTCACGCTCGTGTTCCATATAATTTCATTTCATCAATCCCTAGGCTCTATGCTCACTGGCGGGGTTCCCGCTGCCTATGGCAGGGTTCGGATTACGCAACTTGGCTCCGTATGTGGTTCGCGGTTGCAAATTCAATTCCCCCAATAGTGAATAATCACGATTCTGAGCCTTTAGCTTTGAAACCTCACTGTTGGGATCGTTGATATTTCCAAAGACAATGGCATCGGTTGGACAGGCTTGTTGACAGGCCGTCACAATATCACCATCTTCCAGATCACGGCGTTCATTCTTGGCATCGATCTTAGCCACATCGATTCTTTGCACACAAAAGGTACACTTCTCCATTACGCCGCGAAAACGGATGGTTACATCAGGATTCATGGCCATTTGAACGATCTCTGGTGCATCCTTTGCGTAATTAAAAAAATTAAAGCGTCGCACTTTATAAGGACAGTTGTTGGAACAATAGCGGGTTCCGATACAGCGATTGTAAGCCATCTGATTGAGACCTTCTTCGCTGTGGGTTGTCGCTGCTACTGGACAAACCTGCTCACAGGGTGCCATTTCACAATGCTGACAGGCGACAGGCTGAAAGACCATTTCCGGGTCTTCAACAGCTCCTGAATAATAGCGATCCAATCGAATCCAGCTCATATCCCGACCATGGCTAACTTCGTCCTTGCCAATGACGGGGATATTGTTTTCACTCTGACAGGCTATGGTGCATGCACTACAACCGGTACAGCTGGTCAAATCAATTGACATGCCCCATTGATTGCCTTCGGTGTATTCATGCTCCTTCCACATGGACTTGAGCTCTTCTTTTTCGGCGAAGGCCATGGCGAATTCAGGATCTTTCTGATAATCTGCCAGCGTGCTCTCACGAACAATGCTGGGGAGTCTTTTCTGGATGGCATCTGCAGCCAGTTTTTCTTCGTCAAAGCCATGGAAGTCCTGGACGCAGGCCAGGGTGTGACTACCCAACGCTTTTTCCGCGGCAAATCCGGTGGCAATACTCATCCCGGCTGCTTTTCTCAGAACGCCAACATTTGATCCCACACCGTTGGAGACACGACCAATTTCGCGGCCAAAACCCAATTCGAGAGCTAAGGTATTGTCTGCCATACCTGGTTGAACCCAGACAGGCAGGGTCACATTGTGACCCTGATGACTTATCTTCAGGCGATCTTGATTTTTGACACCCAGCACTTCTGCAGTGTTGGCGCTGACCAGGACAACATTATCCCAGGTCACCTTGGTAACGGGGTCTGGTAATTCCTGCATCCAGCCATTATTGGCGTATCGTCCATCATACGTGCTGAAAGAGGCTGTAAAAAGCACTTCCATGTCATCAATAGCGGCAGCAGAAGCGTAATAACGGCTCATGGAAACAACACCCTGGGTTCTTGCTTTGTTGAGGCTTGCAGGAAGTTCACGTTTTATCGGTGTAAATCCGTCGTGGAGTACCCGTCGCCAGGCTTTGTCAAAATTATTTTTGGGAAGAAGCTGTTTCCAGGTTTCTTGTACCACACCATAGGCCCAGACCTCTTCATCTGAAAGCAGGTCAGCCAGAACATCGATGTCGCTTTTACCATCAAACAAAGGTTCAATCAGAGGCTGAATGATACCTGCCCCGCCATACCCTGAGACATCGCCCCAGCTTTCCAGAAAATGAGCTTTGGGTATGTGCCATGTCGTCGTTTTTGAGGTTTCATCAACATGGGAGCTCAAATGAACAGAGAAATCTACTTTATTGAGGCCTGCGGCAAAATCCACATCTGCAGGAGCCTGATAGACAGGATTTCCGCCCAAAATAACCAAAGATTTCACAGCGCCGGCAAGCATGGCATTCCCCAATTCTGAGAAGGCCTTTAGATTTGAGACCTGCATATCAGGGTTGCTGCTGTAACTCACTGTTTTGTTGCTGTTGTTAAGAACCTCATTGATCAAGGCGATCAGCGTATGAACTTCGGCTGGCTGACGACGACCACCCAGAACCAGCGACTGACCCTTGTTGGCAATTAAATCTGCTGCCAGGGCTGCAATCCACTCTTTGTTAAAATCGGCATTGACACGTGGCGCGGTAATCTCAAGCCCTTGAGCAGCCAATTCATGGGCCAGGGCGGCAGCAAACATACCGATCTGTCCATTTTGCACACGGAGGCGATGATCTGCCATGCCACCCGTAATGGTATAGGTTCCCTCAACAACATAAAGCCTGTTCATGCTGTCATTTTCAGAACGAACTTTACGCCGGGACGCAAAATCTCTGGCGTGGGGGATGTCATTGCTATCCATTTGCAGGAAATCTGAATCCAGTGCCAGAACAACAGTGGCGGCTTTAAAGTTGTAGTTGGGTCTTGCCATGACACCCGTCGCGCCATTGAGGCCGCTATAAATATTTTCATCACTGATGCTATCGTACGCAACCCACAGAGCCTGGGGATATTTTTTTGCAAACGCTTTTGCCAGACGCATCATTGATGGGGATGTAAAGGATTCAGTCAAAACAGCCAATCCGGCGCCGCCATTATCCGCGTACTTTTCGGCCTCCTGTTTCCAGGCCGCTCGATAGTTATTCCAGCTGCTGTTTCTATCACCCTTAAGGACGACCTGGGAGCGATCGGGATCGTAGAGATTGAGCATCTCTGCCTGCATAAACACGTTGGACGAACCACCGCTGGCAGGGTGCTGTTGATTGCCCTCAATTTTTGTGGGACGCCCTTCGTGGCTTTCGACCAGCAGTCCAAAGGACTCGGTTCCAAAAGGCATGTTGGTGGCATAATACTGTGGTTTTCCAGGAATGATTTCTTCTGGCTTGATCACATAGGGAATGATTTTCTCAACGGGCCGACGACAACTGGTTAAACCCGCCAGGGCCATTGAGGCTCCCATGAGACTCATAAATTTTCTACGTGAAACGGGGTTGCTTAACTCTGAAGCGCCTTCTGGAAATTCTTTCTCAACCAACGCCTTAAATTCAGGCGTTTCGGCAAGCTGATCCAGGCTTCGCCAGTAAGCTTTTCCCTTTATATCAGGTGCAATAGCATTACTCATCGGTGACATCCTGTACAATCGGTGATAGGAGCTTTTATCTTAAGAAGCTCTTTTTGAAGTGCTGCAAATTCAGCCTGGTTTGGCGGCGGCGTCCAGGTCATGTTGGTGATTTCACTGGCGGGACGCAGATGATCATCGGGATTACGGTGACAGTCAAGACACCAGCCCATACTCAATGGTTTGAATTGCGCCACCACGTCCATTTCAGCAATATTACCATGGCAGCTTGCGCAACCCACACCAACATTTATGTGGGCACTATGATCAAAATAGACATAGTCAGGAGATTTGTGAACCCGGACCCATTTCATCGGAGTGCCATTTTTAAAGCTTTCCCTGATGAGTGTCAATTTGTCGCTATCTGCTTTAATCATGTTGTGGCAGTTCATACAGGTTTTTGTCGGTGGAATTCCGGCAACAGAAGATGTCTCTACGCCAGTATGACAAAAACGACAATCCAGTCCGAGATCCCGGGCATGCACTTTATGGCTGTAGGGAACAGGTTGGGTGGGACGGTAGCCAACATCCGTATACCAGGGAGAGGCATAATACCAAACCAGGCCAACCACTACTATGAGTGCCAAGCCTGACCCGACAGCTGAATACAGCGGGGCTTTATTCGTCCACTTGGGGAATATCTGAGCCAAGATTTATCCCTTTATATCTTTTCCAGTGTTTGGGTTTTTAGGGGCTTTTTAAATCCATCGGTTCAACCGATCTTGCTACGTTTTCTCCCCAACTTTTAACGGCCAACATGATACATGCTGGGTAAAATAATGACAAGCAATTAATCTTTTTCAAGGCAGCATAAATCAGGAGAATAAACCTCATGAAAAGAGTCGGATGACTGCCAATAACAAATAATTTGATGAAGCTAAAAAAAACAGGTTGGTGGTAGCGTAAGGGCGCAATGCATTGCGCCCCCACAGTTGGTGGTTAATTATTTAATGAATTGTCTGCATAATAGACCATGGCTCCACACATGAACGTTGCCAGGCCCGGTTTAATTTTCTCGTAGAAGGCTGTGAATTCTGGATTCTCTACATACATCTGGCCAAGCCCTTTGTACATCATTGCAGGGCACACATAAAAGTTTTCAATCCAGGCATGGTGCTCTTTGATCAGAGCCTGAACAACAGGAGAGCTCGCCTCATGATCCATGTTTTCTGCGATTGCAATGGTGACGCGTTCGCCCTGCTCCTGAACAGTGTTGAAGTGTTCCTTGGACATCTTGCCAACATTACGCCGCGATTCAGCAACCTTTTCCGGGTCGTACTTTTCATCTACTTCTCTATTCCAACGATCTATCTTTTCCTGGTCAAACCCTTGATACAAGTCTTTGTCCTTGAGTGCCATATTCTGGTCTCCTTGAATTTTTTCCAGCGTCTGATCCACTGTTTGAATCAGTTGGTTTATACGTTTGTGTTTTTGGATAAGTGTTTGACGGTGGGTTTTTAACGCCTCTACAAAATCGAAGTCCGAATCATCCAGGATGTTGCGTGTTTGCTCCAGGCTAAAAGCCAATTCACGGTAAAACAGGATTTGCTGGAGGCGCAGTAAGTCAGATTCATCATAATAGCGATACTTTTTTTCAGAACGCATTGCCGGTTTGAGTAATCCGATCTGATCATAATAATGAAGCGCTCTCACGGTAATACCTGAGAGCCTGGCCACCTGGTTTACGCTATACTTTTTACGCATTGCCAATCACACTTCTCCTTGTCACCACCTAGTATAGGCTATGACGTTGGGTGAGGGTCAAGTGAAATATTATTTAAAACAGAAAAAAGTAAGACGGGTTCGCCTGGAACGCTTTCCGCCCGTCATCGCGAACGAACGAAGTGAGTGAAGTGATCCCTCTTTTTCCATGGGAAATGAAGGGGATTGCTTCAGTCGTTACACTCCTTCGCAAAGACACAACAATGCCCGTTTCAGAAACCCGTCCCTGTGTGAATCTCGTCTTGAGGGGAGGTGTGATGATCTCGTTCGTTAAAGAGAGATTGCTTCAATCGTTGCACTCCTTCGCAAAGACGCGAAGGTAACGGTTTTTTTCGAGGAACCTCGCGGCGAAGTCATCCCTTTTCATGTCTAAGAACTATGGGCAAGGGCCGAAGGTGTCATACAGCCCACGATAGCGGGAGCTTCATGAATCAGCTTGTCATCCTCCAGAGCTGCCACCATAAACAGAGCAAAATCGACCCGCCGGGTTGTGTTGCTTTCCAGAATGGGATCACCGATATGGTGACTCCACACCGGCAAGCCCTGACTCTCACCTTCTTCCAGATCACTTCCTCGCACGACCGTCCATTTCGTGTCACTTTCAAAGATCAGGCGACAGGCTTCAACCTGATCGTCAATTTCTACTGCGCGAAACAGCTTTCCTAACCACCCAGCCACACCTAGCACCCAGTTGAAAGTTCTGGAATAGACATCCAGACCGTCTTTGCTAATGTGCCAACCGCACGAAAAAATGAGCCGGGCATCTGGCGGTGAAAAATCCATTACGGCTTTAGCTGTTCCAGAGGCATACTGTTGAATACCCCAGGGCACGAGTACTGTCAAAACGCCATGGCAACCATGAACAGCCTGGTTGATCAGCTCGCGATCATTTGTGGCTCCAGGGAAAATGGTGATTCGATCCTTGAAGGCTTCAAGTTTGGGAACACTGCGTTCGCGACAAACCCCGACAACGTCATAACCGCGGTCCAGGGCATGTTGAACCATATACCTGCCCAGTTTTCCAGATGCACCAACAATACAGACTTTCATGCTTTTTCTCCCGAACGTCTCGTGGTTTTAATAGATACCCAGTAAAATGGGTAACGCTCTATTAACATTATAATTCAAGTTTGGATGTTTTCTGGAGTAGAGAGCAGTTGATGAACCACCGTCAAGATTCATGACATCAAGCGTCTTTCCAGTAAAAACATCAAGGGACAGGATATAGCCACCGATATCATCCAGCCGACACACTTCACGGGTGACCATGAAATAGAACATCCCATCTTCTTTGGTATAAGCCAGCAGGGTTCTCAGGCGAGGACTCAAGCCGTTGATCGAAGCTTGAATAGCCAGGGTGTCCACTTGGTTTTCGTGAATGACAAGCGGACCGGTCTGAAACTCAAGCGCTTTTGGGTTGGTCATACTGGTGTCCCAGAGGTCGAGGTCCGGGAAATCGAGATATCCGAGACTTGTATCCAAAATTGCCATATGAGAAAGCTGTCGATCTACTTTCAATGGGGTCTGCTGAACCCCAAACGTTGAAAGCCATCCAGCATGGATTCGAGAGTTTTCGAAATAGGAACCATTGATAATGTAACGGTAGGGATATTTTCGTCCAGCCTCAGCAAGCGATAATGGATCCGAAGGGTCATAGAGCAGGTCATAATTACCCTTGAAACCGATGATTGTGATTCCATAAGCGGCATCATTTTGAACAAGAATATCGTTGTCCATAAAGACTTCATTCTTCACGGGAACTCCTGACCTATCCAGAACGCCCATGGAAGAACAAGCACCCAAAAAAACACTGGTCGTGATGAGCAGAATTACCGCTTTTATTTTCACTTCTTTTTTTCTCTTTTTCAAATCACCCCCCCTTGGGTTGGCCTGTTGCAGGGAAGTAAAACCTCCGAATACCCACGATGGCAATAAGTGCCCAGAAAAAATTGAGGATCAGGGGACCATACACGCTAAAATAATAGGTGTTAATGCAAATCAGTACAGCGCCACCCAAATTGGTAAACTGGTAGTTGAGGTCACTTGACTCCCAACGTTTCCTGCTATTGTTGAAATAGGCTAACAGGAGCAAACCCGCACCTATAAGCCCAACCATTTGCATGATACTATCCATGTTTGACATCCCTTAAGTTCAATTATATAGTCACTTTCTGCCCTTGGAGAGCCTCGGGGTGATAAAAACGATTGTTGTCAAGCCCAGACTGTGAATTACTCAAACCGTAATTCCTGTTTATTTGCCGCGCCCTCTCATGGTAGGATCCAGAGCGTCTCTCAAGCCCTCTCCAAAGAGGTTGAACCCAATCACCATAACTGCCACTGCCAGGCCGGGGAATACGGAAATCCACCACTCCCCGCGCAAATGCATGCGTCCAAACGCTATCATGGAGCCCCAGCTCGGTTCTGGGGGTTGTGCTCCCAGTCCTATAAATGAAAGCGAAGCTTCCGCCATAACTGCACCGGCAATACTCATGGTAAAGGCCACCACCACTGGCGCCAGACTGTTGGGCAAGACGTGTCGCATAACAATCCGGAGTTGGGAATACCCTAGTGAGCGCGCCGCTGTCACATATTCCTGCTCAACAATTGTAAGTACCTGAGCCCGCATGATCCTAGCCATTCCCGGCCAGCTTACCAGTCCAATGGCCAGCATGGCAACTTCTATGCTGGGGCGCGGAACTGAAGCAGTTATGCCAATCATGAACAACAAGGCGGGAAAGCCAAACATGACATCGGTAAAACGCATGATGATGGTCTCAAGCCAGCCTCGAAAATATCCTGCGATCAAACCGAGGATCGCGCCAATAAATAGAGACAGTGAACTGGCAATGATACCCACCTTGAGAGATATCCGCGCGCCATAAATAATCCGGGATAGAACATCGCGACCCTCTTCATCCGTACCGAGCCAATGTTGAGCGCTGGGGGGCCGGAGACTGATATCCAGATCAGCATCGTAGGGATCATAGGGTGCCACCCACTGAGCAAAAACACCAACGAAAATCAGCATGGCTACTAAAAACAGACCGAAGAGTGCCGTTTTATTTTTGCGTAATTGACGCAGGGTTTCAGTGGTAATACTACCGCGCATAGTATTCCTGGAATCGTGGTTTGCGACTCCCAGGCGACGATTCGAATCGTCGCCTGGATGATCGGCACCTCATCATTTTTCCTTCCCCAGCCGTATACGAGGATCAAGAACGCCATACAGGATATCCACCAGAAAATTCGCTGAAACAAAAATCAATGCCGTGACCAGAACGACGCCCTGGATTACTGGAAAGTCGCGTTTTAAAATAGCATTCAATGCCAGACGGCCGATCCCAGGCCAGTTAAAGATGGATTCGGTGAGCACTGCGCCTGAGAGATAGGATCCAAAGTCAACACCGATGATCGTCACAATGGGAATGAGGGTGTTTTTCAAGGCGTGTTTCACAACCACGACAAAATTTGACAGCCCCTTGGCTTTGGCGGTGCGGACATAATCCTGAGAAAGGACTTCCAGCATGTTGGCTCTGGTAACTCGAGCAAGGAAGGCAGCCGATCTGGTTCCCAGGGTAATAGCTGGAAGTACAAGATAGGGTAGACATCCATATCCGGTGAGATAGGGCCAGCCGACGGCTCGCGCTCCGATAACCAGAAGCAATCCAACCCAAAAGACTGGCGCTGAAATGCCGAGCAGGGCAATACCCATGGTCGTGCGATCCAACCAGGAGTGTGGCTTTATCGCCGACAACACGCCTACTGATATACCCAGCAGGACGGAAACAAACATAGCTCCAACAGCCAATAACATGGTCGCCGGGAAACGTTCCATGATCATTCCACTCACGGATTTTTGAGAAATAAACGAAACACCCAGATCACCATGAAGCAAACCCCACAGATAATGACCAAATTGTTTTATTAGGGGATCGTTGAGGTGAAACTGTTCCCGGAGACGTTCCAGGGTTTCTTCATCATAGCGCTCACCAACCATGGAAAGGACAGGATCGCCGGGCACGATATACATAAGGATAAAGGTCAGTAAAATGATTCCAAGAATCACTGGCACAAGCTGTGCAAAACGTTTGAGTATGTATTGGAGCATTGATGGTATTATAAACGAATGCGGGGGGGATACAAAGCGTGGGTTTTTCCGATACGGTTATTATTGATTCATCCTTGGTGCGTAACGTGATGCGCTCCTGGTGATAACTTTGAATTTTTATGGGAAACCCGCCCTCATTAATTAACCTGCCGCCATGGAATCCCTGGATCAAGCCTTTCTCATTAAGTTAGCTCTGAGTTTTTTTGTGGGCTCTATTTGGATCACAGCGGTCACAGTAATTGCCGAACGTTTTGGGAGCAAAGTTGGGGGGTTCATCGGCGGTTTACCGTCTACGATTGTGGTGGCCTTACTTTTTATCGGATTGTCGCAATCCACCCAGGATGCGTCTCGGGCGGCGGTAATGATTCCTCTGGTAATGGGCGTAAACGCCCTCTTTATCCTGGTCTATCTGACGCTGGTACATCGTGGACTGGTGCGGTCCCTGTTGATCGCACTTTTTATCTGGTTTGTGGTTATCGCTATTGTTATTTGGAGTGGTGTTGAAAGCGCTCTGGTGTCTTTTTTGGTCTGGTCTATTTCACTCGGCTTTGCCTATTACATCACTGAGTACTTCTTAGATATTCCCCATAAAGGTGGTATCCGTGTCGCCTATACCATGCAGCAAATTCTCACCAGGGGAATCGTGAGTGGTATTATTATCTCAATGGCGGTTCTGATCAGTCGCTTAACCGGCCCCGTCATCGGCGGGATCTTTTCTAATTTTCCAGTCATTTTTATGTCAACACTCTACATTACCA
>ERZ889078.957-NODE-957-length-24289-cov-6.913964_pt1 | contig 24289 bp, 17 predicted proteins | sample MGYA00521266_ERZ889078 | MGnify/ENA primary metagenome ERZ889078 (study PRJEB32303, sample SAMEA104408618) | aquatic metagenome | biome: Brackish water; feature: Pelagic; material: water | place: Baltic Sea | collected 2014-06-16T06:34:00 | depth 76,534 m ...
CTGGATGCTGCTGTTCGGTCGCTGTTTTTTTCGTGGTGGACGAAACGATGACCACGGCCGCGCTCATGCGCCCCGCGATGCAGTCAATTCGCGCGAGTCTATTCTATTGAACATGCCGACACATGGGCGCACGCGCGATGGGTGCGGTCTGTGCAATGGGATGGTCAATCTGGAGGACATTCGTATGAGCGCTCGATCAAAACCCGCTAGCAACGCCCCCTGCCACTACAGCGAAGTGGCCGCCCGCGTGCGTGCATGCGTGGCGCCGCTGGTGTGTCTCGTGTTGTTTGGCGTGGGGTGTGCCAGCGATGAGCCCGAACCGAAAGCGACCGGCGGTACGCCAGCCTGTGAGGCGGCGGTGGCGACGGCCAGCGCCCCGCCAGCGATGTGCGAGCCGTTGCTGGCCAACGCCGCCGAGGTCACCGCGGTGGTGGCGCCGTATCTGCCCAAAGGCGCGCCGCCGCTTCGCGTCGTGATCGACGACGGTTGGCAGCGCGGCTGGGGCGATTGGCGACCGAACCAGAAGTTTCCCGATGGCATCTCGGGGCTGGCCACGACGCTGCACAACCGTGGCCTGTCGGTCGGGATCTGGCTCGCCCCGCTGCTGGTGCTGGAAGACAGCGCGCTCGCCAAGGCCCACCCCGCCTGGTTCGTGAAAGGCGCGGCGTTTGTTCACCTGAAGATGGGGCGGATGCTGGTGCTCGACGCGACCCACCCCGAGGCGGCGGCGCATCTGCACGAGACGATCACGACGATCGTGAGCTGGGGCGTGGATCTCCTGAAGATCGATTTTCTGTTCGCGGGGCTCTTCAATGGCGGTCGGCATGCCGACGTCACCGCGACGGAGTCCTTCAACCTGGCGCTCAGCGTGATTCGCGACGCCGCAGGCCCCGACACGGTGCTGCTCGGCGTCGGAGCGCCGCCGATTCCGACGCTAAAGTGGGTCGACGCGTGGCGGATGGGGCCGGATATCGCGGTGGAGAACTTTGGCGCGGTCTGGGCCTTCCTCCCCAATGAGCTGCGCGCGATGGGCGCGCGCTGGCCGCTCTGTCGCGCGACCCTGTGCGACCCTGATCCGCCGGTTTTGCGGACGTTGAGCCAGGACGAGGTGGACTTTGGTGCGTGGACCGTGGCCTTGGCCGGCGGCGCGTGGTTTCTCTCCGACGACCTGCGCACGCTGCCGAAGACCCGGCGCACTTGGGGCCATGACCAAGGTCGGGTCGATCTGAGTCTGGCGGGCGTGCCGGCCGAGCCCGAGTCGGTGTTCATGGCGGCGCCGCCCAAGCAGCTGTCGAACGCGATTTTTGACCACCTGCGCCAAGAGAGCACGCACGTCGTGCCCGCGATTTGGCGCTTGTCGGATGGTCGCCGCGTCGGCTTCAACGTCGGTGACACGGCTACAATCGTGGCGGGCGTGCCAGTTCCGAGCCACGCCGCGCGCCTGTTGCCCGACTGAGCGCGGCCTCCCGCCAGCGCCCGCGACTGCGACTGTAGCGGCACCTGCGCAACATCGCCTCGCACACGCCACCCCATGTGCACAGGCCTTGCACATCCGTTTGCGACGCTCCGGACTCAACAACTGAGGGGTCCACCATGTCCAAACGTCTGCTGCTGAAAATGGCTACCATCCTTGTTTTAATCGGGCTGCTGCTGGTGCCGCTGTCGATGATCAGCTCCGTGATCGCCGAGCGGCAGTCACAACGCGCGGCGGCGGAGGCTAGCGTCAAGGAGAGCACCAGCGGGCCGCAGCGCATCGCCGGGCCGGTGTTGTTAATCCCGTACCGCACGCGCCACCTGGAGAAGCAGCGCGTGCCGACGAAGCAGCTCGTGCGCTTGCCAGACGTGGATCCCACGGCTGGGCACGCTTCTCCTGCGCCACATCAGGTGGCCGCTGCGACGCGCACGCTGCAGCCCGCCACCAAGGCCGCGACCGCCGCCGACGCCGCCGCGGCGACGGATCCAGGCGCCTTGTATGTGACGCGGACGGTGATCAAGATCGAGACCAAGGAGGTCTTCACCGACCACGAGCTGGCCGTGCTGCCCGAATCACTGCGCATCGACGGTCAGGTGGAGACGACGACGCTGCATCGCGGGCTCTACCCCGTGAACACCTTCGCGGCGAAGCTGCGCATCGCCGGCAGCTTCGCCGTCGCGGTGGGCGCGTTGGCCGAGGATTCGAACGTCACGTTCGGCACGCCGTACATCGCGGTGGGGGTGGGGGATGTTCGTGGGATCCGCAAGACGCCCGTGCTGAAGTGGCAGACCACCGACGTGACGGTGGAGCCCGGCACAGGCACCGCGACGTTGGCGGACGGCGTGCACGCGCCGCTGCCGAACTTTGACCCCAAGAAGACGGGGAATTATACCTTCTCCATGCCGCTGGACCTGATCGGCGCCTCAAACCTGAGCTTCACGCCGCTGGGTCGCAGCACTCGCATCGCGCTCCAGGCCGACTGGCCCCACCCATCCTTCTTCGGGCGTTTTCTGCCTGTCTCTCGCGAGATCACCGACGACGGCTTCGTGTCGCAGTGGGAGACGACCTGGCTCGCCACCAATCTCCGTGAGCGCTTCTCGCGATTGCACAAAAATCGCCGGGCGCTGCTGGCCGAACAGGATGTTGGTGTCGCGTTCATCGAGCCGGTGGACCCGTATCGCAGGACTGAGCGCGCGGTGAAGTATGACCTGCTCTTTGTGCTGCTGACGTTCAGCGCGTTCTTTCTGTTCGAGATCGTACGGCAGCTGCGCATCCACCCGATGCAGTACGCGTTGGTCGGGTGTGCGCTGGCGACGTTTTACCTGCTGCTCATCGCCCTGTCCGAGCACATCCACTTTGCGGCGGCCTACACCATTGCGAGCTTCGCGTGCGTGGGTCTGATCGGGTTTTACCTCTCGTACGTGCTGCGACACTGGCGTCGCGGCCTCGGGTTCAGCGGGCTGCTGGCCGGGCTTTACGGGGCGTTGTACGCCATCTTGCAGTCCGAGGACCACGCGCTGCTGCTGGGCGCAGCGTTGGTGTTCGGCGCGCTCGCGGCGGTCATGGCGCTCACTCGGCGGCTGGATTGGTACGCCGTTGGCAGCCCGACCATCCCGGCGCCGCCGATGGTTGACGCCGCTGCGTAGCTAGGTCAACGCCGCCACACGAGCGACAGCGTCACGCGCCTGGGTCCGCGCCAGCCACGTCGTCAGATTCGGCGCTGCGCCAAGATCGATAGCGAGGCTGGCGAGCAGCTTCGCCACGGAGGCCACGTTGAGATCTGCGAGCGTGAACTGCGCACCGACCATGTAGGCGCGACCCTCCAGGTGCGTGTTGAGCAGCGCCACCAGCGGGCCGATCTTCGCCCGCGCCGCGTCCATCGCGGCTGGGTCGCGGCGTTCCTCGGGCACAAAGACAAGCTGAATAAACAGGGCGATCACCGGCGGCTGGAAGTCGACCTGCGACCAGACGCTCCATTGGTCGACCAACGCGCGCTCCGCCGCGCCTGTGCCCAGCAGCGCCGGCTGATGCTTCTCGGCGAGGTAGCGGTTGATCGCGATCGACTCCCACAGCACAAGATCGCCATCGACCAGCACCGGCACCTTGCCGTTCGGGTTCAACCGTAGAAATGCCGGCGCCTTGTGCTCGCGGTCCCTAAAGCTGACAGCGACGCGCTCGTAGGGCACGCCCGCCTCCTCGAGTGTCCAGTAGCAGCGCCCGGCGCTCGATTGGGGAGACCCGTAAATCTGAATCATAGAAGAGCTCCGGTGGTGGTCGTCTCGACCAGACGCGTGAGTGAACGTGCCGCGTCGCGTGGCAGCCGCTGCCGACAGGGACGTCGCTGGGCGCGGCGGCGCCATTTAGCCGCGCCGGACCGCATCCGTGCAACCCCATCCGGCAGTTTGCCCGGCGACGCCTGCTGCGCGGGCGCGGCCCCCTTGCCGCGGCCCCCTTGCCGCCGCCCCCTTGCCGCTGCCCTGCCGGCGATGGCGCCGACAATGGCGCCGACTGACGAGATCGCGCCGAGGGCGTCCGCGGTGGACCGAAGGGTTCGGCCCGTGATCAGCTCGCGGCGAGGCGCGCGGCGGCGACGAGCACCATCACGGCGACGACCCATCGGATGCGCTGGGCGGCGTGAGGCGCGAGCGCGAGGCCCGCGCCCACCCAGCCTCCGGCCGCCATGCCAACGGCGAGCGCGCTGCCAGCGACGACGTCGACGCGAGATTGCCCTGCAAAAAAGGCCAGCGCGACGGGCGTAAAGCCCAACACGAGCGCTACCTTCACAACATTCGCGCGGGCGAGGTCGAGGCCGCCGAGACGCCGCAGGGTCAACAGCAGCAGAAAACCGACGCCGGCCTGGATGAGACCGCCATACCACCCCGTCACAAGGAGCCCAAACGCGAGGCGGGGCGTGAGCGGCATCGACGTGAGCGGTGACGTAGGTGAGAGCGCGGCGGCCGCGGCGGCGTCGCGCGCACGCGCCGGCGTCGGGGCTGACTGCGCTGCCGGCATGAGCCGCTCGCCGACGATCAGCAGCAGCGTGGCGCCGAGCGTGGCGCCGAGCAGCAAGGTGCGCGTGCCGCCATCACCGAGCGTTGTCGCTTGCCAGGCGCCCATCGCCGCGCCGATCGCCGTTGGAATCAGGAGCGTGAGCGTCAATCGCGGCTCGAGTCGTCGGCTGATGCCGAATCGCGTCACCGCCGTCGCCGCTTGGACCAGGACCGCGAGGCGAAAGGTGCCATTGGCGGCGGCGTCACCCAGCCCGCCGATCAACACCAGCCCAGGCAGCGCCAGCAAGCCACCGCCACCGGCGAGCACGTTGATGAGGCCGGCTAGACAGCCGATTAGCGCCAGAAGGCCGAGCTCGTACACAACGGGGCTCCCGAATCCGCCCAGGCTGGCGGCTGTGCGGCGGTGAGAGTCGGCCAGGCGCTTGCCTACCACAGCTGCCTACCACAGCTGCCTACCACGGTTCGGGGGATCGCTCTGCGCGTCGTAAACCGACCGATGACGCCAGCGCCCCGCTGCACTACACTGCCGACCCCGCCGACCGGCCCCGCTGCCGCGCCGGCGACGCCGCTCGCGCGGGCCCAACGCTTCTGGCGTGCAATCGAGGCGCCACCCCGAGGAGACGACCGTCATGAGTGAATCCAACACCGGTTTCATGAAGAGCCTATGCGCAGGCGCCATCGACCAGCAGCTGCTCTACCCGTTTCCCACCCTCGGTGAGGAGCAGAGCGAGACGCTACAGATGGCGATCTCCGCCATCGACGCGATGCTGGGCGACCGCAAAGAAGACTTCTTCAAGTGGGACGCCGCGGGCGAGATTCCGGCGGAGTTCATCACTGAGCTGAAGCAATTTGGCCTGTTTGGCCTGATCTTGCCTGAAGAGAACGGCGGCATGGGCATGGGGAATATGGCGTACTCGCGCACCCTGCAGGCCGTGGCGCGGCACGACGCCTCGGTGGCGATCACCATCGGCGCGCACAGCTCGATCGGGATGCGCGGGCTGAAGCTGTTTGGCACCGATGCGCTCAAGGAGCGTTACTACGACAAGCTGGCCAGCGGCGACATGATCGCGGCGTTCTGCCTCACTGAGCCCGGGGCTGGCTCGGACGCTGCGTCCGTTCGGACAACGGCAGAGTCCTTCGACGATCATTACCTGCTCAACGGCAGCAAGATCTGGATCACGAACGGCGGCATCGCCGACTTCTTCACGGTTTTTGCGAAGACACAGGGCGCGAACAAGCGCAGCAAGCTGTCGGCCTTCATCGTCACGAAAGACATGAGCGGCGTGAAGATTGGCCCGCATGAAGACAAGATGGGCATCCGCGGCTCGTCGACGACGTCCATCTACTTTGAGGACGTGAAGGTGCCCAAAGATCACCTGCTTGGCGAGCTGCACGGCGGCTTCAAGGTGGCGATGCACATCCTCAACAGCGGCCGCTCAGGCCTGGGGGGCGGCTGCATCGGCGGTATGAAACGGCTGATCGCGATGAGCTCGGAGTGGGCCGCGCAACGCGAGCAGTTTGGCTCTCCGATTCGTAAGTTCGGGCTGATTCAGCAGAAGGTCGGCCACATGGTGGTGGACTGCTATGCGGCCGAGTCGGCTGTGACGCTCGTGGCCGCGATGAGCGATGGCCGCTGCGACGACTACGCGGTGGAGGCGGCCATCGCCAAGGTGTTTGCGACCGAGGCGCTGTGGCGTACGGCGGACGAGGCGTTGCAGGTCGCGGGTGGCACCGGGTTCATGCGGGAGTACGCTTATGAGTTGATTTTGCGGGATAGTCGCATCAACCGCATCTTCGAGGGCACCAACGAGATCCTGCGCTTGTTCGTCGCGCTGACCGCGCTGAACGACGTCGGACAGACCCTGGCCGAGATGTCGCGCGGGCTCAAAGGCATCTTCGACGACCCCATCAAGGGGTTTGGGTTGCTCGCCGACTATGGCCGCAAGCACGTGGAGTGGCGCACCGGCTACGGCGCGACGGCGATGGACAAGTGCGCGGTTGAGCTGCGCCCGGAGGCAGAGCTGTTTGAGGAGCTGACGCGACAGCTCGCGGCTATGGCGGACATGCTGCTGCGGAAACACGGCAAGAAGATCGTCGACATGCAGTTCGCGATGCGGCGGATGGCCGACGTGATGATCGATCTCTTCGTCTTGGCGTGCACCCTGAGCCGGGTCACGGCTTCGGTGCAGCAGAACGGCGCCGAGAAGGCGCAGCCCGAGCTCGAGATCGCGCGTGTGCTGGCGGGTCAGGTGCGCGGCCGGGTGACGCGTAACTTCCGTAAGATCGACCGCAATGACGACGACTTGATCAAGTCTCTCGCCGACCGCGCCTTCGACAACGGCGGGTTCGACTGGGACGCGATTCGGTAGTGCACAGCGGGCCTTCGCTGTGTTGCGCGGCCATAACAGCCTAGTCGCGCAGCGCGGCGAGCGCCGTCAGTCGACGTTGGATTTCGTCGCGGGCGACGCGGAAATGGCCGAGTCGCTCAGCGTCGCTGAGGTCTTCGCCACCGCGGTCGGGGTCTTGTAGGGGCCAGCGCAACCGCGTCGCGCCGCCGAGAAACACCGGGCACACCTCCTCCGCGCACAGCGTGATGACAAGGTCCACCGGCGGATGTGGGCTGCCGCCGATGGCGGTCTGGCTGCCAACATCGGCGACCACTTTGGAGCGATGACCGCTGATGTCGATGCCCACCTCAGCCATGACCGCGATGGCCAAGGGGTTCACGCGCGACGGGCGCGACCCGGCCGAGCTGACGTGAACGCTGTCGCCAAACAGCGCTCGGGCGAGCCCTTCGGCCATCTGCGAGCGAGCGGAGTTGGCGACGCAGAGCATCAGCACATGATCGAACTGGAGCTTGGCCATGGACACCTCCTACAAAGCTGTGGACTCGGGGAACACGTGACTTGTGCGATTGGCGAAGGCGACGAGCGAGAGCATCACCGGCACTTCGATGAGGACGCCAACCACGGTCGCGAGCGCCGCGCCGGAAGAGAGGCCGAACAGGCTGATGGCCACCGCGACGGCGAGCTCAAAGAAGTTGGAGGTGCCGATCATCGCGGCGGGGGCGGCGATGTTGTGCGGTAGGCGGAGCAGCTTGGCGACGCCGTACGTCAGCGCGAAGATGCCGTAGCTCTGAATCAGCAGCGGGATCGCGATGAGCAGCACGCGCCCTGGCTGCGCCAACAGGGTCTCCGCCTGAAAGCCGAACAGCAGCGCGACCGTCAGCAACAACCCCATGATCGACGCCGGTTTCAGCGTCGCGTCGAGGCGCGCGAGCTGGGCGCGTGCAAGCTTGCGCTGCGTCGCCACACCGGCGGCGAGAGGCACGATGATGAAGACGACGACCGAGGCGATGAGCGTCTGCCACGGCACCGCGATGTCGGTCACCCCCAACAGCATCCCGGCGATGGGGGCGAACGCGAAGACCATGATGAGATCGTTGATCGAGACCTGCACGAGCGTGTAGTTGGCGTCGCCCTTCGTCAGGTTGCTCCACACAAACACCATGGCGGTACAGGGCGCGACGCCGAGCAGGATCATCCCTGCGATGTACTGCTGCGCATCCGCCTCCGGCAGCATCCCGGCGAAGATATGCTCGAAGAAGAGCACGCCGAGCGCGGCCATCGTGAAGGGTTTGATGAGCCAGTTGACGACGAGCGTGAGCGCGATTCCCTTGGGTTTCCGGCCCACATCACGCAGGCAGCTCGGATCGACCTTGAGCATCATGGGATAGACCATGAGCCATATGAGCACCGCGACGACGAGGTTGACATGGGCGAACTCGATAGCGGCGACGGCCTCGAAGGCGCCCGGCACCAGCAGCCCTAAGCCCACGCCGGCGGCGATGGCGAGCGCGACCCAGATGGACAGGAATCGTTCAAATAGTCCCATGACGGTGATGACCTCGGTTGGGGCGTGTGATTGGGCATGCGCATGCGAACTGCGGCCCGCAGCGCCAGATGGGTTAGAGGGCGTCGACGAGCGTACGAAAACGAGCCAGCGCGGCGGGATCGACGCAGTAGCACACACGCGGCCCGTCGATCGTGCCTTGGATCAGGCCAGACGCCTTGAGCACCTTGAGGTGCTGCGAGACCGTGGACTGCGCCAGCGGCAGCTCGTCGACGATCTGCCCGCAAACGCAGGAATCCCGGCCGATCAGCAGCCGCAAAATGGCGACGCGTGCGGGATGGCCGAGGGCTTTGGCGTAGGTGGCGAGCAGGGCGTCGCACGCTTGAGCGGCGACGGGCACCGGCAGCGGACCTGTCGGTTTCGGCATACAGACGGGGTCCAACATGACGCACCTCAACGTGGAGCCGCTCGGAGCCGCGTCCGCCAGCGTTCATCGTAAATAGACGATTAATGTGGCGGTGGTCAAGCGCGCTGTCTCGTCGCGCTGGTTTGCAGGGCCGCGCGGATGCAGCAGACTGCCGCCCAAGCCGCAGACCACCGCGGCGAGGACGCTGCGCATCGGCCGCTTTGGCGCTCGGACGGGCGCGCTGCCACAACTCATTTGAGGTCAAATTATGGCAACCGAGGAGCTGTTTCGTGTGCCGCCGCTCGTGGGGGCGGCCGATGTGACTGGCTGGCGGACGGAGACACTGCGTTATCGCGCGACTGCGCGGCCCCAGAGCAAGTTCAAGAGCGTGCTGCAGCCGAAGCACCTCTTTGGCGCGACTGGTCGCAACAGCACGGTGACGACCCGATTGCATGACGATGAGCTGCGGCTCGACGTCACCCACGAGCTCGCCGGGACGGTGCTGACCGAGCGGCTCGCCGCGATCGTGCGACACGGTCGCGTACGCTCGACGTCGTTGGTTCGGCAGCTGGGGCCAGCGCGTGACGAGGGACACGTCGCCGACGACCAGAGCGACGCCGATCACGAGCGTCTCGCGCGGCATGAGCGCGTGCGCTTTCACCCCGAGCCGCTGGGCTTGCCGGAGGCGACGTATCCCGAGGTGATGTTGCCCTTCCTGATGCGTGGTCAGCCACTCGACGGCCAGCGACGAGCGGTCTGGTCTTGGACCAACGACCGGTTCATGGCGCGCGTGTACTACGAGGTGCGGCGCACGGTGCGGGTCTCGGTGCCGGCGGGGACGTTTGAGGCGGCGCTCATCTGGATGTATCCGGACCTCAACGACTGGATCGCGATGGGCGGCGTGGTGACACGCCTCGCTAAACCGCTGTTGCCACGCTACGACATCTGGATCGACACGAGCCCGGCGCGGCGTGTTGTGCGTTTTGAGGGTCCGTACGGTCCACCAGGGGCCCCTGAGATCGTACTGGAATTGGCTGGCTGAGGCGCTGTGGCCGGCCGTGCACATGAGTCGCCACAATCGCGCGGATGACAGGCACCCCGCGGATCTCCTACACTCCTGCGGCGATTGGAGGGTGTCATGATGCGACGACGATTCAGGATGCGGCCGGCGGTTTTGCAGGGGCTCGGGTCAACACCGCCAGGGCGGAATCGAACGGCGCCGCTGCGCGTGCCGGCGCTGGCGGCAGTCCCAATCGCGCTGCTGGCCCTGACCCTGCTGCTGACCGGATGCGGAGCGGACGAACCGACGGTCGGTCCAGGCGTGACGACCGTGGATGGCGCGGCCAACGACGCTGGCGGTGTCACGGACAGCGGCGTGACGGACGGCGGAGCCGACACCGGTAACGCGGACGGCGCATCGGATGGCGGCGTCGCCCTTGACGGTGCCAGCGACGACGTCACCGCCGCGTGCCGGGCCGATCAGTGCACCATCGACTCCGTCTGTGTCGACAATGGCCACAGCAACGCAAAGAACGGCTGCCAGGTGTGTTTGGTGGTGGTCGACAAGACGGCGTGGTCGGCCGACGACGCCGCGACGTGTGACGACGGCAATCAATGTTCGAGTTCGGATCATTGCGTCGGCGGCAGCTGCTTGGGCACCGCGCAAGGCTGCGACGATGACAACCCCTGCACCGACGACGGCTGCAAGGACGACGCCGGCTGCACGCACACCAACAACAGCGCGGCGTGCGTCGACGGCGACGTGTGCACGCTGAACGACGCATGTGACGCGGGCAGCTGCAAGGCCGGAAAAGCAAGGGTCTGTGACGACGGCAACAGCTGCACCGACGAGAGCTGCGACGCGAAGAAGGGCTGCGCCCACGCGGCCAACACGCTGACCTGCGACGACAAGAATCCATGCTCGCTCGGCGAGACGTGCGGCGGCGGCAGCTGCGGCGGCGGCGCGGCGAAGAGCTGTGATGACGATGACGTGTGCACCGTCGACAGCTGCGACCGTAAGTTGGGCTGTCAGCATGAGTCCATCAGCGGGCTCTGCAAGGACGACAACGTCTGCACCGACGACAGCTGCGACAAGAAGAAGGGCTGCATCTACGGCTTCAACAGCGACCCCTGCGACGACGGCAGCAAGTGCAGCGCGGCGGACACCTGCACCAAGGGCGCCTGCAAGGGCACCGCGGTGCCGACCGACGACAACAACCCATGCACGACCGACGGCTGCGATCCAGCCAAGGGCGTCAGCCACGAGCCGAACACCCTGCCCTGCGAGGATGGCAGCAAGTGCTCGCTGGGCGACACGTGCGCCGCGTCGACGTGTGTCTCCGGGACCGGAAAGCCGGACTGCGACGACAAGAACGGCTGCACGACGGACGCGTGTGATCCAAAGGTCGGGTGCGTCAACCAGAACCACACCAAGCCCTGCGACGACGGCACGGCCTGCACGAAGGATGACGTCTGCGGAGCCGGCAAGTGCGCGGGCGTGGCGATCACCTGCGACGACGGCAACGCCTGCACGATCGACGCGTGCGACAAGGTGAAGGGCTGCACGTTCACGCTGAAAGGGACCACGACGTGCCGCCCCAACATTGAGATCACGTTTCCGCCGCGCGGGGCGACCATCAAGCAGCCCACCGACTTCATCGAGGTGACGGGCAAGGTCACGAGCGGCGCCGGCAAGATCACAGCGTTTACGGTGAATGGTTCGAAGGTGAATCTCGCGGCGAACGGCACCTTCAAGAGGCTGATTCTGGCCAAGCCGGGCGGCAATACGCTGCGCTTTGCGGCGACGGACGTGCTGGGCACCGAGCGCAATCGCGTGCAGGCGTTCCTCTGGTCGAGCAACTTCCGCAAGCCGATTCAGAGCAAGAAGATGAGCGGCGCCACGGATCCCGGCCTCGCCTACTACCTCAGCAAGAAGGCGATCGACGACGGGGATCACTCGCTGCCGCCCAACGATTTGGCGACGATCTTCGAGCTTTTTCTGCAGAACTACGACCTGAGCGGCGTGATCCCGAACCCGGTGTACCAGTCGGGCAACACGACGGTGTCCATCAGCGATCTGAAGTACGGCAAGGCGACGGTGTCGATGTGGCCGACGACCGGCGCGCTGGCGCTGCAGGCGACGATCCCGAACCTGACCGCAGATCTCGCCGCTGTGCAGAAGGTGTTTGGGATCAACTTGAAGTTCAAAGGCACGCTGTCCATCACGTCGATCGTCATCACGGCGGAGGTGGTGCCGACGGTGGTCAACCACAAGCTGGTGGTGGTGATGAAGAACACCAAGGCCACGATCAACGGCTTTGAGATCAAACTAACCGGACTGGGCGCGCTGCTGAACGGCATTATTGGGGCGCTCAAGAACACCTTCGTCAAGCAGTTTGAGAACAGCATCTCGGACGCGTTGGGCAAGCAGCTCGGGCCGGTTGTGGGGGACGCGCTCGGTGCGCTGGCGTTCGCGTTTGCGTTTGAGGTCGCTGCGCTCGATGGCTCTGGCAAGAAGATCAAGGCGGACGTGGTCACCGACTTCTCCAAGGTGACCATCGACAAAGCTGGCGCGACGTTCTGGCTGCGGGCCGGGGCGTACGCGAAGAAGGGCAACACCATCGACAATCTGGGTGTGCCGGACCGGATCGGCTGTGGCTCCGGCGTGCAAAAGGTTGAGGTCTTGAAGAAGCGCGACCTTGAGCTGGTGCTCAGCGACGACACCCTCAATCAGATCCTCTACGGGCTGTGGCTGGGCGGATTGCTTGAGTTCCCGGTGCCTGAGTCGATGTTGGGCGGCGTGGACCTGACCAAATACGGCGTGAAAGACCTGAAGATGAAGGCGACTGCGTTGCTCGCGCCGACCGTCAGCGACTGCAACGACAAGGGGGAGCTGCTGGTGCACATCGGCGACATGCGCATCGACGCGAGCTTGGAGCTCCTTGGCCAGAAGATGGACGTGGTGCTGTGGGCGACGTTTGAGGCGGGGCTGAAAGTGAGCGTCGAGAAGAACGCCAAGGGCGGCTCTGCGGTCGGGATCCAGATCACCGAGATCAAGAAGATCGACACGGACATCACCGTCAAACAGGAGAACTTGGTCGGCTCGGAGAAGGTCATCCAGAGTTTGGTGGGTGACGCCCTCGTCAAGGGGCTCATCGGCGTGCTGGGGGGCAACGCGCTCGGCAGCTTCGACCTGCCGGTCATCGACTTGAGCGGGACGGTCAAGGGGCTGCCGCCGGGCGCGGGCATCGCGATTGACCCGCAATCTGTGGATCGCAAGGGCGGCAACACCATCATCGGCGGCAAGCTGAAGTAAGGGACGATTCACATGCAGACGGTTTCGAACCGCCGCCCCGCGGCAGACAATTGGATGACGGCAGGCACGGCGGAGCCGGTCCTGACTGACCGGCTTCTTGGCGACGTGCTTCTTGGCGACGTGCCGCACAAATCGCGGCCCGCCAGCTTGGGTTGGCTGTGCATCGCTGCGCTGAGTTTTGGCGCGATCGGCTGCGGCGCGGACCCCACCCAGCCTGGTGTGATCACGACGGACGCGGCCTTCACAGACGGCGGCGCGACCGACGGCAGCCCAACGGATAGCGGCGGCGCAGCGACGGACGCGGAGGGCGCTGATGCGGCTGGAGTTGACGACGGCGGCGCCGGTTTGGACGCCGGCGCGGCAGACGGGGGCGGCGCCGCTGACGCCGGGCCAACCACGTGCGCCGACGACAGCGTGTGCGACGACAAGCTGACCTGTACCGAAGACCTGTGCGCGCAACCTGGCGAAGTGTGCGCTTGGACGTTGAAGGCCGACTTCTGCCTCATCGGCAAGGTCTGTTACGCCGCCGGCGCGGCCAATACCAACGCGCCTTGCCAAGTCTGCGATCCAGCCCTGAGCACAACCGCGTGGTCCACCGCGAAGGACGGCGTGGCGTGTGAGGATGGTGCGTCCTGCACGGTGGACGGCGCCTGCGAGGCTGGCGGCTGCGTCGGCAAACCGCTGGTGTGCGGCGACGGCAACCCGTGCACCGACGACATCTGCAAGCAGGGCAAGGGGTGTGTCTACCCAGCCGTCGGCGCGGCGAGCAGCGTGACCTGTTCGGACGACAGCGCGTGCACCGAGAACGACGACTGCGTCGAGGGCAGCTGTCTGGGCGAAGCCATGGCGTGCGACGACAAGAAGGGCTGCACGGTGGATGCCTGCGACGTCAAGACCGGCTGCACCCACACCAACAGCGAGGCCGCGTGTAGTGATGGCGACGCTTGCACAGCGGACGATGTCTGCGCCGGTGGCGCCTGTAAATCCGGCGGAAAAGCCAACTGTGACGACGGCAACGCTTGCACGATCGACCTCTGTAAGCCTGCCGCTGGCTGCGTGCACTTGCCGACCCAGAGCCCCTGCTGCACGGGCCAGACCTCCATCTGTGACGACGGCAACCCGTGCACGACCGACCTGTGTGATCCGAAGACCAGCGGCTGCAGCAAGGCGTTCAATACGGCCGTGTGTAGTGACGACGACGCCTGCACCGACAAGGACACCTGCGCCGCCGGCAAGTGCGTGGGTAAGGTGAGCACCTGTGACGACAAGAACAGCTGCACGTCCGACGCGTGCGACAAGAGCAAGGGCTGCGTGCACGCCGCAACGAACGACGGCAAGGCCTGCGACGATGGCGACGCCTGCAGCAAGAAAGACACCTGCCAAGGCGGCAAATGCGCCGGCACGGGCGGCTGCGCCTGCACGCCGACCTTCAGCCCGACGGCGGCGAAGGTCGTGGATCTGAAGATCGGCAAGGGCGCCGCCGTGGGCGAGGGCTTGGATCTGGACAACAACCCCAAGACGTGCGCGCCGAAGTCCTCGTGCACCGGCGGTATCGACAACGCGCTCGGCGCGCTGGCGGGGCTGGTCAACGGTCAGCTCGACAAGCCTGTGGCTTCGGGTTCCATCATGCTCCTTGTAGAGTTCTTAGGGTTCAAACAAGGCCCGGTGGAGGTCGCGATTCATCAGGGTCAGCTCGACCCGAGCAACAAGACCTGTGACCACCAAAAGCAGACCTGCAAGTATTGGGCGGACACCTCGCTCATCGATCCGGTGACGTGCGCGCCAAAGGCGTCGTTGAAGGGCACGCTCATCGGCAGCAAGCTCACCGCTGGTGGTAAGGGCACGAACTTTCCCTTCGTCCTACCGCTGCAAGATGGCGTGAATCTGAATCTGACGCTCTACGATCTGCAGCTGGTCGGCACGGTGACCACGACCAATGGAAAGCTGACTGGGATGACCGCGATCCTCGGCGGCGCGGTGCTGAAATCCGACCTTGAGAAGGCCATCGACGCCTTGCCTGAGGAGGGGTTGCCGATCCCCAAAGCGACCATCAAGGCGCTGCTGGCGAGCACGGTCGACATCGACATCGACATCGACGGCGACGGCAAGCCAGAGGCGTCATCGATCGCGCTGAAGCTGAAGGCGATCCCGGCCATCATCACTGGCGCGAAGTAGGGCACCGAGCGACGCCAGCATTGACGCGGTGGCGTAGAAGCGGCGGCGTTGCGTCTATGTGAGGCGGAACCCGGGCGTGACACCGACCGTATCGGCCATGGCGAGCTCCTGTGTGCGCTGTCCTGCGGCGCGTGCGTCTTGGAGCGCTGGCATCAACGCCTCGAGCTGCAGCCGCATCGTGCGGGCGTCCGCTGGCCGGTCTTCGGGATCTCGCGCCAGCGCGCGCATCACGACATCCACGAGCGCCGGGAGCAGCTCCCCCGTCACGGCTTCGGCGAGCGGAATGGGCTCGTCGCGGACCCGCGCGATGAGCAGCGCCATGGTGTTGTTGCCCTTAAACGGCAATCGCCCGCTGAGGCACTCGTACAGCAGGCTCGCGAGCGCGTAGAGATCAGCGCGACCATCCACCGCCCCACACTCGACCTGCTCCGGGGCCATGTAATACGGCGTGCCAATCGCCTGGCCATCGCTCGTGAGGCGCGGGTCGGCGGACGCCATCGAGCGCGCGACACCAAAGTCGATCAGGCGCGCCATGGGTCGACCCTGCGGCGTTTGCGGCGTAGCGGGCTGATCGGGGCTCGGGGAGGTCGGGCTGAGGATGATGTTCGCTGGCTTTACGTCGCGATGCACCAGCCCGATGGCGTGCGCGTCTTCGAGGCCATGCAGGACATCGATGGCGAACGCGCAGGCGAGCGGCGGGGCGAGCGGGCCCTCGCGCCGTGAGTGGTGCCACAGATCCTCACCGGAGAGGTGCTCCATCGCCAGGTACAAGTGGCCAGCCTGGCCGCGACCGTAGTCGTAGACGCGGGCAATCCAGGCGCTGTTGAGCGTCTGCGCGAGCCGACCTTCATTGAAGAACCGCTGGACTTGCACCGGGTCATTGGCGAGCCGCGCGTGGAGCAGCTTGATGACGACCTTGGCGCCGTGTGGGTCAGACGCCGACCACGCGCTGCCGAAGCCGCCGTCGCCCAGCCGCGTCTCGAGGCGGTAGCGGCCGTCGATGAGCAACCCAGGCCCGACCTTGGCAGGAGCCACATCGGCGGAGAGCGGCGGGGACGTGCGGGCGGGGTGGGAGAGATGAAGCACGAGCGGTTCGGTCGCTACAGGGGACCGGTCGACCGCGACGCCATCACTGTCGAGCAGACGCGCCAGCTCGGTGTCGGCCGCGTCGTCTGCCCCGAGCAGCACGGCGCCACCGCCGGCAGCGTCCGCCAGATCCAGGCAGCGCTGCACCACCGCGCCGCATGGCACGCGGTGCTCACCTTCGGCCCGTGTGACCACCAAGCCGGCGGAGAGGCCCGCGCCGACGTGATACGCGCCGTCTAGCAGGCTCGCCGCCGACAGCGCGCAGTGTCCGTCGCCAAACACCGCTATAACCGTGTCTTTACGGGCCAGCAGCGACACTGGCCGCCAAGTCCGTAGGGCGCGCTCAAGGTTGTCGCGAGCGTCATCCCCGCCACGCGCGATCCGCGCCGCCAACACGATGCCGCGCTCGACTGCGACGTCGAGGTCGGGGTGCAGCATGGCGTTTGGGATCGCCGCGCGGGTGTCGTCGAACTCCAGCAGGCGTCCCGCGGTCAACACGTCGCGGTCGGCGCCCGTGCGCTCGACCACCAAGGTCAGCGGCCGCGGGCCCCGGGCGTCAACGTTGAGACGCACCCGGCCGTGCCCGAGCCGCAGCAGGCCCGGCAGCAGCTCGCCGCCCCGCACCTGCAGCGCGGCCTCCCGCGCGGCCACATCTAGCCGAACCTGCAGGCTCAACGTTGAGGTGGCAGGAAAGGTGCGCAACCGATACGCGCCCGGTAGGAGCGAGACGTCCAAGATGGTCGTCTCACCGGGGCTCAGGATCTGTTGGGCCACGAGATGCGGCGTGCGCGCCGGGCTGCCGATGCAGCGAATGGGCAGGTCGATGACACGAACGCGGGCGTCCGGCCGAAACCCGGCGAGCAGATTGTCTGGCAGCGCGCCGTCAAAAGGCAGGTTGCAGGACGGACAATGCACCTCGCGAGGCCCAGCGCCCAGCCGCGGCGCTTGGCCTTTGGAGGCCCGACACGACGGACAGCGCAGCTCCCACGTCAGCGACAGCACGCCGCCGGCCACAGCGTCCATGAACGCGACGAGCGTCTCTGCCTCAGGCACGCCCCACTGCCGCGCGAGGCGCAGTGGCGCGAGGTTTTGCTGCGCGACGAGCGGCGCGGCCCGCAAGTAGGCGCCCAAGCGCTTGGCGACCGTCGGCGACCGCACAGACTGCAGCCCACGGCTGAGCAGCGCCTCGGCGGCGTGACTGAGCGGCGGCGCGGGGTCGTCAAAAACCGGACGCCGGCCATCGAGCACCTCGATCGCTCGAGTCAGCGCGCGGTCGAGGCCCGGCCGGGTGAAGAGCTTGGCGTCTGCGAGCACGGCGGGCCGGGTCACCAGCAGACGAGGATGCACGTCGACCTGATACGCGATCTCCGTGCCACCAGACGCGAGCTCGCTCAACGCTACGTTCACTTCATAGTGGCTCGCCGGACCACCCTGAAAGACGCGCCTTACGGAGAATTGATGCGGTTCCAGCCACTCAAACGGCGCCTCCACCCAGCGCAGCCGGATGCCGACGCGCCGCATGCTGCCGATGCGCTCGACCGTCCCGTCCGGCAGGGGCCGTTCGACGTAGCTGTCGTTCTTGCCGGCGACGCGATTAAACCGGTCTGTGTCGCTGAGTAACGCCCAGGTTCGAGCGACCGAAGCTGTCGTCTGCAGGCGCCAGCGCATGGTAACGGGGGATGGGGCGGCCATGGGCTCCGGGCGTCGTACGTGCGACGGCAATGCGGGGTTGCTTGCGTCGTGGCGCCGCGCCACCCTGCCCGCGTTCGTCGTGAAGCGCGGCCATACGTGCGCTCACTTCGTCCCGACGATCGTACCAGACCGGAGCTACACATGCGCGACACGCAGAGAACCCTTTTGGCCACACGTGCCGGCGCCACCCACCTCCTGGTCGCGGCCCTGGTCTTCGTTGGTGGCTGCGGCGCCGCTGAAACCCCGGTCGCCACCAGCACCGGCGCCTCGGACGGCGGCGCCGTGGATGCGAGCGCTGACGTCGCCGCTGACGCCGACGAAGGCACCGACGCAGGCGCCCTGGATGCGGCCGCTGCCGACGCAGCCACCGCCGACATTGCATCCGCCGACGCGAGCGCCTGCACCCCCGTCGCGCGTTCAACCGCGCCGACAACCCTCGGCGGCAACCGGCCAGCGTCCGTGTTCCTGCCGGATGGATGGGATGGCTGCAAGCAGTGGCCGCTGATCGTGCTGCTACACGGCTACGGGGCGACCGGCGTCATCCAAAACATCTACCTAGGCATCGGCGCGCGCGTGACGTCGCATGGGTTTGTGTTGGTGCTGCCAGAGGGCACCAAGAGCAAGTCCGGCAAGCAGTTCTGGGACGCCACCAACGCGTGCTGCAACTTCGAGGACGGTCCGGTTGACGACGTCGCCTATCTGCGCGGTCTCATCGAGACAGCCACCAAGCAGCTCGCCATCGATCCAGCGCGGGTGTTTCTGATTGGCCACTCTAACGGCGGGTTCATGGCCTACCGGATGGCGTGTGAGGCGGCCGATCTCGTCGCCGGCGTCGCGAGCCTAGCTGGCGCTGTGAACGCAGCGGCGGTGTCCTGCAAACCCACGCGTCCGGTGAACGTGCTGCAGATGCACGGCACCGACGACGCGACGATCAGCTACAAGGGCACCGTGGCCTATCCTGGCGCCGAGGCTGCTGAACAGCGATGGATCGGGCTCAATGGCTGCACAGCCGCGCCGGTTGCGCTGCCCGCGGTCGACTTCGACGGCAAACCGGCGGGCAAGGAGACCGTGCAGCGCAACGTGTCGGGGTGCGCCGAAGGCACGCAGGTCGGGCTCTGGACGATGACGGGCTCTGGCCACATCCCTGCCGTCAACGCTGCGTTCAAGGACGCGCTGTTGGCCCATGTACTCGCGTGGAAGCGGACCCCCAAACGATGACCGACGCCGTCGTCCCGCCGCCTGAAGTCGCGCTCGGCGCGCCGCGATGGACCGGTGGCCTCGTCAGCTTGTGGCGGGTGGCGTTGGCGCTGTTTGCGCTCTGTCTCGGGGTTCAGGCGCTGTTTGGGCGACTCGACGGCTCGTGGTGGCCGGCGCCATTGCCGCCCGCCGCGCTGCCAGCGGCTGTGGCGTGGTGTGGCCTGGCGCTGGCGCTGGCCGCCGGCATCGCCGCGCGGCCCGTGACGCTGCCCCTGGCGCTGTGTGTGCTGCTCGCCGGTGAACCTGCGATCGCTGGCCGCGGCCACGGGTTGCTCATCGGACTGCTCGTGCTGGCCGGGTCGATGTCCGGCGCGCCATACGGGAGCTGGCCGGCGCGCGGCCGCGTCGACCCTGGCGGTGGCTGGACGCTGCCAGGCGGCGTGCGTGGCCTAGCGTGGGTTGGCCTGGGGGCGACGTGGCTGTACACGGCGTGGAGTCTAGCCGAGGCCCCAGGGCTTGGTCAGGGTGGCGCCGTCGCCGCGATTGCGGCGTATTTGCGCGGCTCTGTGGCGCAGGCAGCGCCCTGGCCTGTGGCCGTCGAAGTGCTGATCTTCGGCGTGGCGGCGGCGTTTGTGCCGTTGTCCCTCGGCGCGCGCAGCCGACCGATGGCGTGGACCGCCGGCGTCGCGGTCCACGCGCTGACGCTGCCGGCGATCGGGGCGCCAGGGTTTAGCGTCGGTGTGCTCCTGCTGCACGCGCTCGCCTTCGATCCGCGCTGGGTCCCCGCCGCTGGCCAAGCCGTCGGGGTGGTCTACTACGACGGGGCATGCGGCCTCTGCCACAACGCCATTCGTTTTCTGCTGGCTGAGGACAGCGCCGGTGAGCTGCGGTTCGCGGCGCTGCAGGGGGCCACGTTCGCGGCCCGCGTGCCGGCGCACGTCGACGTGCCCGACAGCGTGATTGTGCAGACCGACGACGGTGAGCTGCTCTGGAAGATGGCCGCGGCACGCCACCTGCTAGCGCGACTCGGAGGCGGCTGGCGCGTCATCGGCTGGTTGGTACGCCTCGTGCCCCTGCCGGTCGGCGACGTGGTGTACGACGGGATCGCGCGGGTGCGGCATCGGCTCTTCGCGCGCCCCAAAGACAGCTGCCCGTTGCTGCCGCCCGGCTTGCGGGCGCGCTTTCTGCCCTAGGATTCGGGGTTCTGGCCACATCCAGACAACGCGGTAGCGGCGTGGTGGTCTAGGCAGCGGTGACGGTGACGGGTTCAAACGCGCCACTGCTCGGCCGCGGCGCATACGACCGAGGCGCGTCGCCGCCGGGTGGCCACTCCCAGAGCTCCACACGCCGCGGCTCTCCTTGACGCGAGACGTCCACTCGGAGCCACACAAACGTCTGGGTGCCGATGCGGGTCGTGCACTCGGGCTCCGCGAAAGCTGGCGACCAGAACCCGCCGTTCGCAAAAATGAGCGGGCCGATGCGCCGCAGCTCTGGCACGTGGGTGTGGCCCATGACGCAGTTGTGAACGCCCGTGATCGCGTGGATTAGCTCGGCGCGGTCTAAGTCGACCAGCGGCGCTTCGAACACCTGCGGCTTCACCTTGAACGAGTACATCAGGAACACGGGGGTCAGCGCGGCCAGCGGCACGAGCCCCCAGAGCGGACTGACCGACCAGATCCAGTTCACGGCGCTGACCGCCTGAAAGGCCACCCACAGCATGAACAGCAGGAGTACGCCGCGGTCGAGCCACAGCTCACGCACGACTTTCATCGGATCGGTCGCAGCGGAGGGCACACTGGTCGCGTTGATCTGCCGAACAACCTTCGGGGTCACCTTGGCGCGCGCGGCGATGGCGGCGACCTTGTCCTCTACCAACAGCGGATCGCGCATCGGCGGGCGTAGGTAGTCGCGCAGCGTCACGAAGAGCGTGACCATCGCGCCCCAAAACCAAGTCCAGATGAGCAAGGGTTGGGTGCGAATCATGTACTTGAGGAAGAAGCGCACGTACTCCTTCAGACTCATGATGTAGTTCGACGTGGCGTGAGGGTTGAAGTACCCCATGCCGTTGAGCATGTAGCGCTCGGCCAGGTCGCCAAACGGTATCCGGACCCGCGGCCGGCCGTGCACCGCAATCAGCGGATCGATCGGGCTGTGAGCGACGCAGTAGGGGTCGTATTGGTGGCCGTGGCTGATGAAGGTGTCGCCTTCGCTGACGTAGAACCAGTCACAGAACCGCACGTTCGTCTGCTCTTCATCGCTGAGGGCCATCGCGTCGCGCAGGAGCTGTTGCACCTCGGGCCAATGCAGCTCGAGGTCGTGATTGCCGAGCACAAAGATCAGCGCGTGTCCCTGCCGCACCCAGCTGGTTAAGGCCTGAAAGAAGACCGGGAGGTCGGCGATGATCCGGCTGATCTTGAACGCGCTCATCCAGGACTCCGACGTCAACCCGCGCAGCTCGCCGAGCCAGTTTACGTCAGAGGGCGGATTTTCAGGCACGGCGGTGATGTTATCGAAGTCAAAGATGTCGCCGTTGAGGACCAGCTCCATGGGACCTTCAGCGCCGTTGGCGGCCCAGGTGAGCACCCGCTGCACGTCATCGTCGATGAAAAACTCGGAGCGCTTGTAGGCTTTCCAGAAAGGCCGTTTTGGATCGGCCTCCTCGGCGTCGGAGAGATGCATGTCCGACAGAACGAGCGTCTCGAGAGGCCGCGACGAGCGCACGCCCGGGTCGAGCTCAACTGACGGTGTCTTAGACATGCCGACCACCGGCACCTACCCCAGCCACAGGCGCCGCGACAGGATTGTGCCCGACTGGGTTGTGCGCAGACAAAAATAGCGCACGCCGCGCCGTCTTTCCAGTGAAGACAGCGCGGCGAGGCTCGAACTTGGCGGCGAGGCAATGCCCCGCCTGAATCACCAGCTGGCCTTGGTGACACCCGGCAGCTCACCACGGAGGGCGAGCTCGCGCAGGGCGATTCGGCTCATTCCGAACTTCCGGTGGTAACCACGCGGACGACCGGTGACGACGCAACGATTGCGAACGCGGATCGGGTTGCTGTCACGCGGCAGGTTCTGCAGCGCGGTCTGGGCGATCTGCTTGTCTGCAAACGCCGTCTTCGGGTCGCGGATTTGCGCCTTGAGGGCAGCGCGCTTCACAGCGAACTTGGCGACGAGGGCTTTACGCTTCTCGTTCTTGACGATCATGCTCTTCTTGGCCATTTCGGTCTCTCTCCTGGTCGCAACTTGCAGGCGCAGTGGTTCACTGCCGCGCGCGGTCGCCGTGGTCTGTGGCTTATGCCCCGTACTTGCGCTTGAAGCGGTCGATTCGACCCTCAACGTCCATCACTCGCTGACGGCCGGTGAAGAAGGGATGCGACGCCGCGGAGATCTCGAGACGAACAACGTAATGCTCGACACCGTCGATATCGCGGGTCTCAGCGCTCTTCTTGGTCGAGCGCGACTGCCACTCCTCGCCGGAGGACGAATCGTGGTAGAGGATGGGGAAAGTCGTTGGGTGGATGTCGGGCTTCATGGGCTTTTCCCGTCAGTGTCCGGGGCGAACCCGGGGTTGTGCGCACCCTGGGGTAGCGCGTCGATTCAGGCTGGATCCCGTTGCTCACGACGGCGGCCTTTGCCACCTCTTGCCGCGTGAATCCAGCGCTTTGGCTGTCTCCGACAGGCGCCTCATTGAGGGATGCCTGCCACGACGGGGGGCGCTCAGATAGCGCATTGGTCCAGGCAATGCAAGCCAATTCGGGGCAAGTCACGACACAGAGAGCGTGATGGCGCCGGTTTCGTACTGGTGCGGATGAGCCCAGGCGCGGCTCACGTGTGCGCTACAGCGCGCCGGATTTAGGCCATCGCGCGGCCCGACGCTGACCAGATCGGTTGTTTTATTGCGCATTATCTGTCACTTGGAAGACAGCCACGCCGCTGTCCCAATCCCGCATCAGGAGACGCCCGCCCGCCGGGCGCGCGTGGACGTCAGGCCCATCGACCACAAACCAGACGTCTCGATCCAGAAGCGCGCCTCGGGGCACCCTCGCGCCGAGCGGGTGCAGCACCGCTGCGTCGTGACCGAGCAACGCGTGACCGGGCGCGGCGGCCTCCGGCAAGACGGCCTGCACGACCCGACGGATGCGTGGCAGGCGGGACGCGACCAGCGTCGCGCGATTGAGGCCTCGGGAGCGTCGAACGGCCTCGTCTCCGCCCTGATGATAGAGCCACGTGGTGCGCCAGACGCCGGCGTCATGCCAAGCGAAGCCGCAGGCGGCCGTCGTCACCACAGCGACGAGGGCGGCCACACGGCGAGATCGAGACGCGCCGCGCGACGCAGCCAGCTGGGCGAACAGCTCCGCGACGCCGACGCCGGTGAGGCACAACCAGAGCCACAGCGCCGGGTGCAGGAATCGCCAGACCTTGTAGGGCAACAGTTGATGCGGGAGCGCGATGGCCACGAACGCGCAGGCGAGCCAGGGCACGCGACGGGATCCGAGGAGCAGCAGTGGCAACGACAGCCAGCGCAGGACCGGTACCGCGTCGCCAAAGTGAGCCCAGTAGCGGTCGGCGGCCATGGCCCCAAAGGCCGTCTGACCCTGGCCGAGGTTGTAGGCGAGATAGGCGCGGAACGTGTGCCATGGCGCCCCCCACGTCAGCCAGTCGAGGCCACCCCAGGCCAAGACGACGGCGCTGGCCGCCAACGCAGGCCCGAGCAGCGTCGCCTTTGGGTCGCGTCGCACGTGCGCCCTGTGGCGCCAGAGCCACAGCGCAGCCACGACTGCGACCGCCGGGGCAAGTTGAATCCGCAGCAGCACCGTGGCCGCCGCCAGCGCGCCGAGCAGCCAGCTACGGGTGGGTTGGTAGGGCGCGCCGGCAACGCGGCGACTGTCGTCCGAGCCTGTGTTCATCGGCTCTGAGCGCTGCGCGACGCTCAAGAGACTGAGCAACAGGGTCGCGGCCGGCACGTCGATCAGCGGCTGCGCCGCCATGATGACGAAGGCGGGATGCAGGGCGCCGACCCAACCCACGAAGCGAACGGCCGGGGTCGTGGAGACGCGCCGAACCAGCCCCATGGCTACCCC
>ERZ889078.958-NODE-958-length-24283-cov-6.818433_pt1 | contig 24283 bp, 14 predicted proteins | sample MGYA00521266_ERZ889078 | MGnify/ENA primary metagenome ERZ889078 (study PRJEB32303, sample SAMEA104408618) | aquatic metagenome | biome: Brackish water; feature: Pelagic; material: water | place: Baltic Sea | collected 2014-06-16T06:34:00 | depth 76,534 m ...
GTGGCTGCAGCGGGCGCCGTCGCTCGTGGCGCATCCGCCGCCTGGCACGGTCGCTTCAGCCGCACAGACGCCGCCGCGACACCAGAGGCCGTGCGCACACTCGCTCTCGAAAACGGCGTTGTCGTTGCAGGCGCCGCCAATCGGGCGCTTGGCGACGCAGCGCGGGCCGACGCCAGCTACCGCAGCACATGCGGCGGTCGGCGCGCACTGGCCGACAGCGCACACCTCGCCGAGGCCAGCGACACCGGCGCAGGTGCCGCATCCGCTGCCCTTTTTAATGCAGACGAGGCCTATGCACTGGCTGTCTGCGCCGCATCCGGCGCCAGCGGCGCGCTTGCCGGGCCGCCACGTGCAGCGCGGCAACGCGCCGGGCGCGACTAGGTCGCAAGGGGCCGCAGCGACGGCCTTGACGCAGGCGTCGACCGTGGCGGTGAGCCCACCAGCGCCCACAGCAGCGGCGAGGCGGTGACAACGTAACGTCTCGCGCGCAACGCAGACGGCGAGCGTGCCATAGTCCACCTGCAGGTAGTGCGGTCGACAGCTCAGACGCGCTTCACAAACGGCCGCCGCGATCGCGCTGCAGCCGTCATTGACCCCGCCCACGGCGCCGCCATCGGTGCCGGCGCCAACAACGACCCCACCGCCATCCGCTAAGAGCGCGGCGTCCGCTGTGCCGATGACAGCTACGTCAACGTCCGCTCCGCAGCCCCAGACCATCAGCGCTGCGAGAACGATGGCCCATCCCGTGCGAGGACCCTGTTGCATGTGAGGGTAGTTTGACAAGATTGCCTCCGACGCGACCACGCGACCACGCAAGCCGCGGGTCACGCCGCATCTTACGGCAACCGTGGGAACTGAGGGAGTCCGACGACCCCGTTTAGCCTTTGGGGAAGACCCCCCACACGCTCTTGCGAGTCACCGTTCCCTCAGCGGACACATCGCACCTGCAACACGTTGCTGACGCTGATGTTGCTCGCGTTTCCCCAGGAGAAGTCCACGAGCCACGCCTCGCCGGAGGAGGGCGCGTACAAGGTTGTGGTCCAGAAGAGATAGCTTTTGGTATTTGGGAAGGCGATGAGGTCAATCGCCGGCAGCTTTACAGAGCGGTCGACAAGCGTCAGCAATTCCTTGAGGGTGGGGAGCCGCCAACCGCCCTTGTCGAGCGGTAGCGCGCTGCAATACGTTTTCGCGTCTTTCAAATTGTAGGTTTTCAAGTGGTGCTCGCGCTGCCACGTCAGCTTGGTCACGTTGTCGAGCACGGTGTCTTTGGTGACGGCGTAGCGCCCAGTTGGCGCCGTGGCCGACGCGGAGACCGCAACCATGCAACCCAACACGAGCAGCGCGCACCGAAGTGTCGCGTGACGTACCGTTCCGCGATCCTGCCGTCGCTCTTGCATCCAACTCTTCATGTTTGTTCCTCCTTCTGCAGCGGTGGCCACGCCGTGCCGGCCCAGGGCCGCAGACAAGCCCAACAGGGGTCGTTCATCAGCGGACGCAACGCACCCGAAACGCTGCTGGCATTGTTGTGACGCTGTCATGCGTCGCCTGACCTTCTTCGAAGCCGAGACTCTTCGCGAGCGTTACCGACGACCCCGGAGACGTCGACGCAGTCCAGAAAAACTCACTTGGCGTAATCGCCTTGAGCGCGGCGAAGGTGGCCGGCTTGAAGACGCTGCGGTCGATCAACGTCTCGAGCTCGATCGCTGTCGGCAGCCGCCAGTTCTGCGTGCCTGCGATGGTCGCGCCCTCGCAGTAGGCCTTGGCGCCGACCCATGTGTACTTTAAGGCCGGCACCGCGGCCTGCCAGCGCAGCTTGGTGTTGTTGTCGAGGAAGGTCTTGCCGCCGTCGAGGAACGTGAAGCTCCCCGACTCGGGCACGAGCCACTGCGACCAGTCACGGTCGACGCAACCACCAGTGAGGCAAGCCCACGTGTCAGCTTTGCAGAGCAGCCCATCTGCCGCAGTCGTGTTGCCCGTACACTTCCCCTGGCTGCAGGCGTCGCTTTTCGTGCAGTCGTTTCCGTCGTCGCAAGCCACGCTGTTGGGGACAGCCTTGCAGCCCGACTTCACGTCGCAGCTATCGTCGGTGCAGGCGCTCTTGTCGTCGCACGTCTTCGCCGGGCCGGCCTTGCACACGCTCGATGCGCAGCTGTCCTTCTCAGTGCAAGCGTCACCGTCCTCACACGCTGGACTGCCAGAGACGGCCTTGTGGCTGCACCCAGTGAGCGGGGCGCAATCGTCGGTTGTACAGGAGTTGCTATCATCGCAGTTGACAACAGCGCCCACACAGGTGCCGCTCGACAAGCATACATCCGGGGCGGTGCAGGCGTCCCCATCATCGCATGCGGCGCCCACCTTCGCCTTACTATGCACACAACCTGTTGTGGAATCGCATGAATCCACCGTGCACAAATCGTCATCGTCACAGTTCTTGCCCAAGCAAGTTATGCCGGTGGCGTCAGGCTTACCGCCCGAATCAGTCGTGTCCTGCGCGGCTTGGGTGTCTTGCGCGGCTTGGGTGTCTTGCGCGGCTTGAGTGTCCTGCGCGGCTTGAGTGTCCTGCGCAGCATGTATGTCCTGGCCGTCTTCAATTGCGCCGACATCGTCTTGGGTATTGGTCCCATCACTCACGGCGGAGTCTGTGATTGTCGTGTCCAAAAGTGCGGTATCATCCGAGCTGACATCGATTGCGTCACCGTCGCTATCCGCCCCGCTGCGCGACACGCCCTCAGCCAGAGCGCTGTCGCCAGCCTGCGCGTCTGCCATGGCGGCTTTCAAGTCGGCAGTCGACACCCGGTCGGCTAGACACCCGCTCGACATAACAACTAGCGCGAGCCAGAAGAACCATCGCAACATCAGAGCACTCCATCAACAACGAAGATCGTGACTACCGCAGAGACGTTCGTTCCGTTCTCCACGCATGCGGACTCGGCGGGCGCGCACCCAGAAAGCAGCCCTTCCGCGCCGTCCAGGGTGGATCGCTGCGTACGAAGTCAGCACGCCAAGATCCTGCCCGAAACAGGCGTTGAAGAAGACGGGGTCGGATGACTACACTTAACACTTGCTTGCAAGTGTTAAGTGTAGTCATCCGACCCTCCCCATACGCCGGCTATCTCTCGCCGCAGCCTGCCAGCTCTCGGCTAGTTCGCCACAGCCCGACTGAAGGTCTCCAAGCAATGTAGTCGCTATCGCGACTCAGCGTCTGACTACCGCGCGCAAGACTAGCCCTCCGGGCATGTCGCGCTTGCTTCGACCAACACATCCACGCAGACCCGGTCTTCCTGGTCGCTGGCGCGGTCGTGCCGCGGTAACAGGCTCTAACGCTTCGTCCCGCTCGCAGCACTAGCGCGGCGGTGCCACCCATCCGCCGACGCGATACGCGACGTCAGCGCCCTACCCTTTCGAGCTGCATGGTCACGCGTTGGCCCTTGCGCGCCCCACGTCGGGCAAGAACAGTCGCCGAGCCCTCGGCGGAGGCAAAACGGAACGCGCCCGGTCCGGTTTTCTCATCATCATCGACCAGGAGGACGCCGCCGTTGTTTCGCACTTGGCAGCCGAAACTCTCCGGGTAACCACCGTCGCTCTCATACGCGATCGTGCGCCCGCAGGAGAGCGTGACACCGCATCGCAGCCCGTCGGTCAGCCTCGCCGCCGTCACGGTGAGACTGCACGTAGACTTTCGCGTGACTGCCACGCCGTCTACCTGCGAGATGAATCCGGACCACTCGGCTCGCCGCACCGTCGGGTTCCAAATCAGGAGGGGCGTCAGCGCCATGGTGCAGACCGCGGTCGCCAGCGCGGAAGCCGAGTTGCCGTCCATTCGAGGACGCCCTCCTTTTCCGCCCCGAGTCCCCGAGATCAGGGACTGGAGCTCGATCAGCGCCACCGCAAGAAGTACGACCCCGAGAATTGGACCGTCGGCGTCCCCCGGGAACGCCAAGTTCAGCGCAAGAAACGCGAGCCCCGTCAGCGCTACCACGACGGTGGTGAAAGTCAGATCCGAACGCCGCGCCGGGGTGCCGTCGGAACAGGGTGCCCAGAGCGACGGGGACGGGAGGCTTAACCCGGCTACCGACGCTGGGAGTAGAAACACCGCCAAGGACCAAGCGATCCGGCCGACGAGGGCCTTCGGGAACGAAGCCACGAGCTCTCCCGTTAAGCTCATGTATATCGCGGCCCCGCCCATGGCGACGGACGACAGCAGCATGGCCAACGATACCCATGGCGTTCGACTTGCGCCCAGGGCCGGGTAGGTGTGGGCAGGCGGGGACGCTGCGTAGGGTGATGGGGGACTCAGCCTAGGCGGACGCTCCCGCGGAGCAGCCTCGGGCTCCGCGAGCTCCGGTTGGGGCGTCGGTCGCACGCGCCGCTTGCCGGCACGCTTGGCCTTGACGCTTGCAGCCTCCGCCAGCAGGACGAGGGCTCGGCCCGCATCAATCGGATCTGCGTCCGTCGGATGCAAGAGGCGCTCGACAAAAGCGGCAAGGGCCTGTCCGCGAGGCGTCGCGCCGAACTGGCTGCGCATCCGATCGATCTGAACGCTGTCGAGCGAGAGCCCTGCGACGGTATGCTCAAGGCGTGGGCGTTCGGCGGTCACCAGATAAAACAGGGTTGTACCTACGCCAAATAGGTCTGTCATAGCCGAGGCGAGGCCGACGAATTGGTAGGGATGATGCCAGCCATCGGTGCCAACCCCAATCGTGCTGCCGCCGACCCCCATCGTGGTCTGCGCTCTACCCAGGCTGTCCAAATCAACGAGCACGAGCCGCCCGCTGCGGGAGGTCGTGTCATCGCGGACTCGAATGAGATTCGACGGTTTTACGTCGCGGTGAAGGAAGCCACGCTTGTGGAGCATGGCCAGCGTTTCCAGCAGCTGTTGGGCGAAGTCGACCACAACAGGAGCGCCCAAGGCGCCTCCCTTGGCCACGAGGTCCGCCAACGTATCCCCTTCGACGTACTCCCTCAGGGTCGCCGTCCGAATCTCCCCTTCGTGGATACCCTCAAAGAAGCCGTGGACACGGGGCAGTCTAGGATCTTGAACCTCAAGGAGAAACTCGGCCTCGCGACGTTGAAGCTTGCTCACTTGCCAGTCGCGGACAATCCGGTGTTTTCGCACCAACTGCCGCGCGCCACCAAACCGCGGCCAATCCGATGGTGCGAGCGTCAGCAGCTCAACAACCATGTCGTTCATTCGGGCGAGTTCGGAGACCGTTCCGCCAATCGAGAACGGATTCACACCGATGCACGTGGCGACAACATTGACCTCAGGCGTGCTGGCGGAGTCTTGCAACGTGCTGCCTCTGACTTCGGCACCCGAGCGTTCACGACGTCGTCGTCAAGAACGCCTGCACCTCGGACTGGTGCCATGCGAAGGTAGGCTGCCAGCACACCGCTATCGCGGGGTGCAGCTGATCGTGATCACGACCGAATAGTCGCCGCTCAGGGGGCGCGGCTCAGGGGGCGCGGGCGCGCAGCCACCACCACGCTGGGAGCGTGAGTCCGAGGGCAGCGATGCACCAGCTGGCCAGCGCCCCGAGCGTTGGGCCCAGCACCGGCAAGAGCACCGCCGCGAGCAACGCGTAGCCAGCCACCGCCGTGGAGCCCAGCATCATCGGTCCCACCGCTCCAGCAGGCACCGCCTCACCCTGTGATAGCCACAACGACACCATCGCGGTGAGGAAGATCGCTGGGAGAACGCTCGCGACACCCGCCGCCACCTCGGCGCCCGCCTGCGCTATGGCGACCGAGATGCCGATGGCGATTGCCGCGAGGAGGCCTCGCGCGATGAGCGTGCCGAAGTTGACAGGATTGCGGCCTCGTGGAGCGGGAGGGCTGGTCAGGCAGGCCCCAACGCCGAGCACGAACATGACCGCCGTCGCGGCGAGGCCCACGGTCAGCCCGTGTGCCTGAAGCTGGGCGAGCGTGAGCACGACGCCGATCGCCGCAATCGCCCACAGCGACATTGACACCGCGACCATGAGCGCGAGTCGCGCACGCAGCGACCAGGCTGGCAGGCGCGGTGGCAGCTCGCGCCAGAGCAGCAAGAACAGCGCGTTGAGTAACATGCCGACGGGCACCGCGCCCATCGCTGCGGCGAATGCAGCGTGGTGTCCGTTGGCCGAGGCCGCGGCAGCAGTCGCGCTCGCAGTGCCAGCGTAGATGCCGAGCGACGCTGGGACGATGGTGCTGGGCAGGGTTCCGATGAGCCCGCCGAGCCGGCCGCCGAAGCGTTCGATCGCGACCGTGACGCCGACAGCGACGATCCCAGCGAAGGCCGCGGATGAAGCTAGGTCGCCTGACGGGCTCACGTGCCACCTTCGCCGACGCCGATCGTGCATTCGCGCGTGACGACGGCGCTGGCTGTCGACTGACTCCGCTGCAGGCTCAAGGGCGGCTTCTCCTGGATTTGTTCGTCGGCGTGCCTAGCGGCGTCTGCGCAGGCGGCCGTGCTGGCGAGCAGCTTCACCGTGGATACCATGGCCTCGTTGGCTTTTACATTGGATCGCTGTGGCCGTTGCGATCTCGAGCGGCTGTCCTACAACTCCTGCCGGAGCCGCCCGCGTTCAACTTGCTCGGGGCCCGACCTGCCAAGCGCTGCGACAGGCCCCCTGCCCGGTGATAAGCATTGCGTCGAGCAACGCGTGGACCGCGTGCTGCCGACCCATAACTTTCACGTTGGTTTTACGGTCCCGGCGCAGCTTCGCCCTATCGTGCGGGCGCACCCGTAGCGGGTGTACAAAGCGCTGGTCGACGCCTCTCGAATCACCCTGACCACGCTCAGCAAGCAGCGTCTCGGCACCAATGATACCGCCCCCATCCTCGGCGTGACGGCGGCCCTGCACACCTGGACCAAAGAGCGGCACCTGCATCCGCACCTTCACAGCTTCCACTTTGCGTTGGGGTTGTTACCGCCAGTGGTTTCGACACAGATAGAAGATGACGCCCGAGCAGCTCATCCAGCGCTTCCTGCTGCTCATGGTACCCCAAGGCTTTCACAAGATCCGTGATTTCGGTTTGTACTCGCCCGCCTACACGAAACATCGTGACGTCATCATGCAGAAGGTACCTACCAACAGGCCTACCCATGCGCCTGAGCGCTTTGTAATGAACGGCCGCGCAGAGCCAGGTTGATGAGCGCGCTGGCACGTAGGGCTTCGGCGAGGACTCTGCCCTCGCAGTGCCCATAGGCTAAGTGCTACGGCGTCGCGGCCAACTCGAACGCCCCGATGTCGCACTGGCTGCCTTGGGGGCGCTTGACGTCCCGCTGATCCACACCGTTTGCGAGCTTGCAGCTCTCGCCGTCGGCCGCGTCGACCGCAGCGGTCCCCTTCTTCAGCGCCATCGTCTGCGTCTTGCCGCCGTTGTCGGCGAGCCCAACGAGCTGCGGATCGCCCTTGAGGCTGGCGCTGCAAGTGCCGTCCTGGATGAGGTTCTTGATCGAGGTCGTCAACTGGTTCGCGCCGCCGCACTCCGGCCCCTTGCCCTTGCCGCCCGCGATGATCGTGTTGGCCAGGGTCAGTGTGCCACCGCTGTTCAGCAGGCTGGAGTACGCCTGTGTCGCTTCGTTGTTGGCGAGCGTGCAGTGGACGATCTTGACCGTTCCCTGGCCGACCATGACGGCGCCGGCCTCGACGTGGGCTTTGTTGCCGACCAACGTGCAATTGATCACGGTGGCGTTGGCGGCGATCGCCATCGCGCCGGCACCCGTCGCCGTGTTCCCCTCGAAGGTTGACGCCACGATCTGGACTGCGAAGGAGCCGGACGCGACCAGCGCGCCGCCGTACCCGAGCAGGTCATTCGGGCCGGGCTGGGAGCCCTGTGGCTTGGCGCCAGCCACGTTGCCAGTGAACGTGCAGCCCGACACCGACACGCCCGCGGCGGCGACGTACAGGGCGCCGCCGCCGGCGGGCGTCTGGGGGTCTTTCGGATCCGGGGTGGTGCTGCTGATCACGTGGTTGCCCGAGAACGTGCAACCCTGCATCGCCAACGCACCGCCGGCCCAGACCGCGCCGCCGCGGTACAGCGCCTTGTTGTCCTTGAAGGTGACGTTGACGAACGAGCCGCCGCCGGCGCTCTCCTGGCGCACGGCGCCGCCGTAGTGGACGCTGGAGCCGCCGCAGTTCTGCACGGTCAGGCCGACCATCGAGAACGACGCCTTGGCGTGAAAGCACTGGTGGGCGCCACCGCCGTCGACGACGACCTTGTGCCCGAGGTGGTCGAGCCCGACGGTCGTGGTGATCGTCGCCAGCGGCTTGCCCAGCTTGATGGTGTAGTCGCCGCCAAACCCGATCAGCGTCGCGTCCGGCTTCGCGTTGGCGGCGCCGATGGCTTCACGCAGCGAGCAGTGCTTGCTATCGCAGGTGCCGTCGTCGCTGTCGTCGTCGGTGTTGACCGCGATCGCGCACGCCGGCTGGCCGCCGCCGCAGGCGCCCTTGGTGCAGGTCTCGCCCGTCGTGCACGGCTGCCCGTCGTCGCACGCGCCACTCACCGCCTCGTGCTGACACCCCACCTTGGGATCGCAGCTGTCCTTGGTGCAGGCGTTGCCGTCGTCGCAGCCGGTCGCGGCATTGGGCAGGGCCGCGCACTTATCGTCGACGGCCTTGCAGTCCGGCCAACCCTGCGAGGAGTCCGTGCACGCGTGGCAGAGGGCGCCGCTGAAGCCGGGGTCGCAGGCGCAGGCGCCGGTCTTGCTCGCGCACTTGCCCTTGCCGCTGCACGTCTGCCCGGCGCACGCGTCGGGCTTGCAGTCAGGGTAGCCGCTCAACCCGGGTGCGCAGGCGTCGCACTTGCCGCCGCCGAACCCGGCGTTGCAGGTGCAGGCGCCGGCGCCGGCGCACGTGCCGTGACCGTTGCACGGGTCGGGCTCGCAGGGGTCGTTGACGCACTTGTCGGCCGCGCAGACTTGCCCGGACTTGCACTGGCCGCAGGTACCGCCACAGCCGTCGTCGCCGCATGAGTCGGCCGCACACGTCGGGGTGCACGCGCACGCCAGGTCGTAGCCTTTGCAGCAGGGCTCCGTCTTACTCTGGTCGCAACCCGGCTTGCACGAGCAGCTCTGGTCGGCAAAGGCCTTGCCGCAGTTGCCGGCGCAGAGACTCGCCTCGGCTGGATCGTGGCAGTGGTGCATCGCGCAGAACTGTCCGACCTTGCACGACCCGCAGATGCCGCCGCAGCCGTCGGGGCCGCACTCGCTGTTCTCGCAGTCCGGCTTGCAGCCCACCGCCACGCACTTTCCGGCGACGCAGTTGGGCTTTCCATTGAGGCTCGAGCATGTGCCGCAGATTCCGCCGCAGCCGTCGGCGCCGCACGCCTTGTCCGTGCACGCCGGCTCGCAGGGCGCGACGACGGCGTCGACACCGGGTCCCTTGGCGTCACCCGCTGAGCCGCCGCCGTCCTGGACCGACCCACCGGCGTCCTCGCCCGATCCGTCGGCGTCAGCGCCCGCGATGGCGTCAGGCCCACCGCTATCGGTGGCGCCCGCGTCCGAATCGGCGGTGCCGTCCGCGACGGCTCCCGCGTCAGTCGCGACGCACGACTTGCTCGCCGGATCGAACGGCGCCTCCGCCGGGCAGTCGTAGCACTTGCCGTCGACAAAGACCTTGCTGCTCTTCGCGCACGAGTCGTCCGCCGGCGTGAAGGTACACTTGCCGTCCTTCAGTACGGCGGGCGCCGGACACGAGTCCGCGGGCGGCTCCCCTGCGCAGGCCGCCAGGAGCAAGCCGACGGCCAGGGGCACAAACCACCACGACGCGCCAAATCCGCAACGGCGCGGCACACAGTTGTTCGGTCGTTTCATGTTGCCACACATCACTTTGGAGTACAGGTGGGCACGGTGACGTCGTCGTCCTTGCCGGACGACGGGCCACCGTGGAGAACGGCGTCGGTGCAGGCCAACCCAAAGGGGCAGTCCTTGGCGCCACCCGGGCACGGGCGCATGCACTTGCTTTTGTGGCAGACCAAGCCGAGCTCACACAGGTGTGATGCCTCGCACTTGGCGCCCTCGCTGAGGTTCGAAGTGACCGCGCCGCACCGGTACACCGGCTTCTGGGTGCTCGGATCGATGACGGCGAGGCACAGCTGGTCGGCGGCGCAGTCGGTCTTGGCCTTGCATGTCGCCCCCAGTTTGGCGACGGAATCACACCCACCGAAGATGCCCAGCGGGTTGAGCGTCAGCCCGTCCACCACGGGGAAACCGACGCACGTCGCTCCCTTGGAGCAGTGGCTGTCCTGCTGGCAGGGCGTTCGGCACAACCCCTTGCCGCACAACCCGTTGGCGCAAGCCAGGTCCGTGGTGCACGAGCCGTACTCGGGGTTGGCTGCAGGGTCCGGAGCCTCGCACACGCCTTTGCGGAGCCCCGAGCCGGCGGGGTACTGGCCGACACACCACTTTGGCAGCTTGCAGTCGCCGTTGTGGTTGCAGTACGAGACCTTGCAGACGCCCGTGTCCTTGTCGCACGCCGCCCCCATCGGACAGCCGACCGTCAGCGCGATCTTGGCGCAGTCGGGATCGGGAGCGCCGCAGCTGCAGTCGCACAGGGAGCCGTCGCCGTAGTGGAAGGACGGGCAGGTCCAGGCGTCGGGCATGCAGACCGCCGAGCTCGTGCCCTCCACGCAGGACGTGCCCTTGCCGCAGGAGCCACACGTACCACCGCAGCCGTCCGAGCCGCACGCCTTGTGGGTGCACACCGGCACGCATTTGTCGTGGCACTGTCCCTTGGGCCCGCAGTGAGGCTTGGCTTTGTCGTCGCAGATGCCGCAAGTTCCGCCGCAGCCGTCATCACCGCAGACGCGGCCGGTGCAGTCCGACTTGCAGACGCACACGCCGATGAAGTCCGAGCAGCAGCTGCCGGCCTTGTCACAGCCATCCTCACACGAGCATCCGCCGGGCGCCTTGCCCTTGCAGTAGCCCACGCAGGACTTGCCGGGCTCCGGCTTGCACTGGCCTTCGTGGCAGAACGCGCCGGCCCCGCACGTCCCGCACGAGCCGCCGCACCCGTCAGAGCCGCACGTCGCCGTCTGGCAGGCCAGCGGCTTGGGGCCGCATCCGTCGACGCACGCGCCATCGATGCAAGCCAGTGGCGGCTTGCTCGAGCCCTGATCAGGGCAACTGCCGCAGCTGCCGCCGCATCCGTCCGAGCCACAGGATTTCGTCTTGCCGTTTGCGTCCTTGCAGTTGGGCTCGCACTTCCCGCACGTGCCGTCGGCAACGCAGGTCTGCCCCGCGGCGCAGCCGAACACCGTCACGCCCGGCAGCTTGCAGTCGGGGTCGATGGCGCCGCAGCCACAGTCGCAGTGGTGCCCGTCGTCGTACTGACCGTGCGGGCACGTCCACCCCTTTGGCAGCGGCGAGGTGCACACGCCGTTGGCGCAGACCTCCGTGGGGGCGCACCCCAGAGTCGCCACGCCCGACGCCGCGCAGTCCGGGTCCGGGGCGCCGCAACCGCAGTCGCATTGGTCCGCCGCGGCGTACTTGGTAGCGGGGCACGTCCAGCCGCTGGGCACGCAGTGTCCGGCTTGGTCAGCGCATTTCTGGTCGGCGCCGCAGCTGCCGCAGGTCCCGCCGCAGCCGTCTGAGCCGCACGCCTTGCCCACACACGACGGGATGCACTTGGCGACACACTGGCCCTCGTGGCAGACCGGGAGCGCCGGATCCTTGCAATCCCCGCACGTGCCGCCGCAGCCGTCGGCCCCGCACGCCTTGCCACCGCACTTGGGCACGCAGTCGATGGCCGCGTGGCAGAGACCCGCCACGCACGTCGCGGCGCCCTTGCAGGTTCCGCACGAGCCGCCGCAACCGTCGTCGCCGCACGCATTCCCGGGTGCACACTTGGGTGTGCAGGCGTCAGATAGACCGGTGTCCGACGCGTCCGTGACCGAGGTGTCGGTGCCACCACCGCCCGCCGCGTCACCGTCTGCTGCTCCGGCGTCGAACGGCGCGGTCCCGGCGCTCGTCACCACGCATTTGCCGTCGACGAGCTTCAGCCCATCGCCGCACGTCACGTCGGCCTCGCCACAGGCCGAGACGACGACCATCGCCGCCAGCGCCGCGATGGCGGCCAGCGGCCGGGTCGGCACGATGCTGTATGTTGATGCGTTGTTCACTTCGATCCCCTAGAGCGGCTTGCCGTCGTCGGACAGCTGCTGGTGGATGAGGCCGATCAGGATGTTCTTGGCGTCGATGTTCTTTTCGCGCTCGACGGCCTGGGTGATCTCTTTGGTCAGGCCGGGGTAGCTCGTGCTCCACACCGCGACCGTGTGGGCGGCGGCCACGCGCACGTCCGGCGAGGGATCTTCGCGGAGTGCCCGCAGCACGGGCTTCTCGAAGATCCACTGCGGCTGTAGCAGCGCGACCGACGCCGCCTTGGCGCGGTTGTGTTGTTCAGGATCTTTCTGCATGGCCTTGGCCAGCGCGATCCTGGCCTCGGGCAGCGAGACCTCCGCGGTGGCCTCGATAGCCGCGCGCCGCAGGCCCGCGTCCTGGCTCAACAGGAACGGTTTGACGTGCGGCCAGATGCCATCTCCGCTCATGTTGCGCAACGCCCGCACCCACGTCTTGCAGCGCTCGACCCAGTCGGTCGAAGCCGACGGTGAGGCGGACCCGCTGCCCTGGCCGGTCGTCTTCCCGGCCGGTCCCAGCACCTTGGCAGCCCGCGCGGTCAACTCGGCGCGCAGCTGCGCGGAGAGCGCCGGATTGCGCGTCTCCTGCACCCGTACCTGCCCACCGAGCGCTACGATCGCGATCGGCGCGAGGCCGTCCTCAGGGTCGAGCGACACGGTCCGGGCCGCCTGCAGCAGTGCGGGCGAGGGGTCCTGAACCGACGTCAACATCGTCACGGCGCTGTGACGGGCGATTCGCGGCACCTTCTTGTCCCCCATGAGCTTCTCGAGCTCCTGCATCGCGGCCGGGCTCTTCGCCGCAACGAGCGCCTCGATCAGCGTGCGCAGTGGATCGCCATCTAGGCCCTCGACACGCAACTGAGCCGCGACCTCGGCGAGCTTGGCCGGGTCGGACTTGATGTCCGCGGCGATCTGCAGCATCGCCGCCTTGCGGCCTTGCCAATCGAGCTTGGCCTGGGACGCACGACTGGCGTCCAGCAGCGACGAGATCGACTGGCCAGAGGGCTTGGGAAGGGGGCGCTTGGGCTTGGGTTGCAGCCGCTCGTCGTTCTGAAGCGTGGGGAGCTCGACCTCGGCACCACCGATCGGTGCGGGCCCGGTCCACTTGAGATCGGCCACCACCTGCACGGAGTATCGCTGTGGAACCGCCGGAGTCAGCGTCGCCTCGACCTTGGTGTCCCAACGGATTGTCGCCGCCGAGAGCAGGCCCGCGGTGTACGCCGCCTCGAGCACGCCGCCGCCGGAGATCGCCGCGTGCGCACCACGCGCGGACAGCGACCACGTCTTGCGGAGTCCACCGTCTGCCCGCTCGACGTACTTTGCCCGGTGGGTGCCGTTCGGGTTCGGCTCGATGGCCTCCCACGACCCGTCGGCGTTGCCGTCCGCATCCGCGTCGCGATCGGCCACCTGCGCGGCCAGAACGACCGCGTTGATCGTGTTCCGAACGCCCGGGCGGGTCCCCGGCGAGAAGCGCCGCTCGACCACGCGTCCGGTCGCGTCGAAGCGCACCGCGAAGGGGCCCTCGAACAGGTCCTCGCGGCCACCGCTGAAGGGCCTCCGGATCGCCTCGTCGCCAGTCACGCGGACGTCCTTGAAGCGCCCGACGAGCCAGCCGGCCCGCCCCTGAGTCTCGCGGTGACGAGCCAGCGCCAACGCGCCCGCCACGACGAGCTCGCCTTGCGGCACGTCGCGCGATCCCATCGCGTCCATGCGTTGCACGATCTTGACGTCGTACATGCCGTTGAGCGCCACCAGGCTGTGCCGGTCCGCGCGCGCCTCGGGAGGCGCGGCGGCCGGCGCTCGGGTCGCCGTCCCACCGCCTTCCGTCTGCGGCTCCGAGCGCAGCCCTTTAGGAGGTGCGTGGTCCGGCGCAGCGCGCCACCGCGGGAACAGGAACACCATGAGCGCGGTCGAGGCCGCCAGCACCAGGGCGACGCGAACCGCGGGCGCAACGGAGCGCGCACTCGTTTGCTTGTTCATCGATCCCCCCCTACTGGTAGCACAGATTGGAGTTGCATACGGCTTGTGCCGGCCCCTTGAGCGCAGCGACAAACTCGGCATGAAAGTCGAACGTCCACTTCTTCAGGGGCTCGTTGAGCAGGTTGTAGGTCCACTTAAACGCCGTCCACGTGAAGAGCGGCAGTGTCTTCTCGATGACGAACAAGCCGCCTGCGAACGACATCTCGGCGAACAGCGAGAACTCGCCGTTGAGCACCGAAAGCTCCAGCGCGATCTTCGAGAACAGCTGCAACTCGAGCATCCCGAGGACCTGTTGGTCCTGGCCGTTCGTCTTGGTGAAGACGTCGTTGATCGCCATCCCGAACGTGACGGGCACGCGGACCCCGACGAGCGTCAACGCGAGCTTGACGCCGGCGAAGACCGAGATGATCGGCGAGTCGAAGCCCACGCCACCGCGCACCTCCACGCCCAAGGCGGCGGTGGGGGCCACCTCGAGCTGCGGCAGGCCGCTGCCGTCAACGCCGATCATCATGCCGATGCACAGGTCGACGGTCGGCCCCATCTTGACCGTCAGCGGCACGGGCCCGATGAACTGGGTCCAGCTCTTTTCGTACTCCGACATATCGACCGGCACGCAGAACTTCGACGTCGGCAGCTGCGACGCCACGGACTGGTTATCGGCCCATTTGCTCAGATCCGGCTCGGTGCAGGTGGTGACGGTGCTAGCGCACATGTCCCATCCCGCGCCGGCGCCGCTGTCGATGCCCGTGCACGATCCGGCCACCGGGCCCGGCGCGGGCGCGGAGGTCTGCAGACCGACCACGTGGGTGTAGACCTCGGTCTTCGCGCAGTCCTTGCTCGTGCTGCCCTTGCTGCGGTCGAGGTGCATGTCGAGCTCGAACAGGGGCACGCTCGGGAAGGGCGAGCCGAACATGCACGACACGTGCTTCTGCTTGATCCACGCGTCGTACTTGTAGTTGGAGGTGTTCTTCGTGGCGGCGTTCTCCTTGAGCTCCACCTTGGTCGTCTCGTGCCGCACGATGCCGAAGGCGACCGCCTTCTCCCCCTTCTTGCTCTGATTGCCACCTTGGCCCTTGAGCTTGCTGACCGCCTTCTCGACGACGTCGCAGACATGGGTGTCGCGGCGGCAGTAGTCCGAGCGGCACCACCGGTTCGGCTTGACGGTGCTGTTCTCCTCACCCTTGGGCGGGCAGGAGGCGCCGTTCGGCTGCAGCTTGGCCGCGCAGATGTGGCTGTTGGCATCCCAGCCGTACGCCGTCGTGTGATACGGCGTGGCCTTGATGAAGACGTATTTCCCGTCCGGAGTCTGGACCTCAGGGATCCACTTCTGCTGGGTGTCGTCCGCGAAGTCGTCCTCACACAAGGCCAGGGGCTCGAAGGCGCCGTACTGGGATGCCATCTTCTGCTTGGTCGCCTGATCCGCCTCGGCGTACCGCAGCAGCAGCGGCCCGACTCCCGCTTCGATCAGCTTGGCGATATCGCCCGTCTGCTGCGGGCCCGTCTGGTTGAGGAAGGCCAGCCGCAGTCGATCGACCGTGAGGCCGCTCTTGGCGACGAACGCCTGGTAGCGAGCGTACTGCGTCCCCCAGAAGATCGTCGCGCCGGTCTTGCACGCCTGCCAGGACAGCACCTGCGCCCGCCGCTCGTAGTTGGGCTGACACTGGCCGTACTCGCCATATGAGCAGAAGTAGACGGTCTGCGCCTTGCTGCCGTCCGGCGGCTTGACCACCTCCTGCGAAGCGACGACCGAACGGACGGGCAACGTGGTGCATTCCGTCTTGTCGGTGTGGCCGCAGACCTTCTGCGTTTCCACCCGCATCGCTGTCTCCGCGTAGGGCGTGTTGTTCTTGATGCCCGCGGTCTTCACATAGTGGCGGTACTGCGTCTGGACGTCCTTGCACTTGCCGGACTTGCACTGGCTGTCGTGCTGGCAGTAGAGCGCCCCGTCGTCATAGGTCGGCTTCCACTGACAGGTCAGGTTTGGGTCGGGGACCTTGTAGTAGAACGTGCTGGAGCTGGAGCAAACGCTCGTCGGCCACGGACTCGATTGGTCGTCGCCTTTGTCCCACGGATCCATCGGGATGAAGTCGTCCAGGCATGGTCCGCAAGCGACGGTCTGGTCCCCGCAATAGCCCACGTAGACGCACGCTCGACCGGCGGCGTGGCAGGTCTGCTCGCAGGTGGCGACGTCGGGCGCCGCGCAGAGTCCGCCCTTGCTGGCCGAGCCGCTGGTCTTGAAGAGGTCGGCCCCGAGGCATGCGCCCTTGCACTCTCCGTTGAACATGCACGGCTGCTGAAAGCCCAACTTGGGCTCGCAGTCGGCCTCGTAGCCCGTGACGCCGCCCACCTTCCAGTGGCTGGCGTCACAGCCACCGCAGTAGGCCGAGCCGTGGCTTCCAGCGGCCGGCGCCACACAGACGCGTCCGGTCTTCTCGCAGGCCAGCTCGGCGCACGTGGCCCCGATCCTCTCGGGGCTCTGAAGCGTGTAGCCATAGATGCGGATGTCCGAGACGGTCGACGGGCTGGTCAGGATGATCGCACCGGCCACGGTGCTGGGCAGGGAGTTGTTCGCGTAGCCGGGGTCATCGAAGGCGCCCACCGGGTTGTCGTATCCGCCGCCAGTCGTGAGCAGCACGCCGTTGAGCGCGACAATAGGCTGCAGCGCGTAGGGGATCTGCCCATCGGGTTGCTTTGCGCCCGCGCGCCACAGCGCGTCGGTAAAGGCGAGCCTCGTCTCGACGCCCCGGTTGAAGTGCGTCGTCGGTGACCAGTTGAACACCTTGTTCTTGTCCGTTGGATTGCGTGCCCACAACCGCGTCGCGCAGTGGTTGGCGTCGCATTGCACGGCGACGTCAGCGTCAAAGCCGGTAGAATCGCCTCTGCGCGTGAAGTACCACTGGTTGAAAGCACCCGAGGTGGGGATGGTGAACGTCTCGACCAGGGTGAAGGGTCGTTCGGCCGCCCGCGGGGTCTCACCCGCGGCGGTGTCGGCGAGCGGAATCGAGATCTCGGTGGTGCCCGAAGCCGCTGAGTCGTGCAGCCCGGAGAGATCGGTCAACGACGGCGGACGGAGGTGGCGAACCGGGCCCGGCGACCCGATGGCGTTGACCTGTCCGAGGGACCTCGCCGCGTCGAGGACGTGCAACCAGGCCACAGACACCTTGTCAGGCCGCAGCAGCTTGAGCGTGGCGGTGTCGTCGGACTCCGGGAGCGCGCCACAATCGGCTAGCAGCGCCTCCTGGAAGTTTCGGGTCAGGGTGAGCTTGCCTGCGTCGGTCACGCTCACGCTGACCGCGATCCACGCCTTGCTCGACGCCGGGTGCGTGGCGGTCCCGCTCGCGCCGTTGCCACACGCCACCTTGAGCTTTCGCCCCTTCGACGCCCGCAGCGTCCAGGACCAGCCGCCGCTCTTGGCCGTGTACTTCAGCAGGTCGACGTCCTCGTCCGGCACCTTGAGCCACGCCACCAGGGTGTGCCCGCGCATGTGGCTCAGCTGGCCGCGGACCGTCCCGGGGTGGTATTTCTCCACGTTGATGTCGGAGGCCCCGATCCGGGCGACGTCCACCGGCGCGGACGACGAGGCGAGCGGCAGCCCCTTGAGCTCGGTCTGAAAGCCCTCAACAGGCACCATCACACCAGACTGGGTCGCGCCATCGCTCCAGCTCAGCAGCGCGCGCGGCGCGTCGAAGTCCGGCACCTGCAGGCGGACGCCGCGCTTACGCAGCATGACAAGGCGGGCAAGCTCGGCACGGCTGAGCGGACCTTGATAGACGCGCACATCGTCAATGTCGGCGACGGCGTTCAGCCACCGCGGGCTCTGCTTGAGGTAGGTATTCCACTTCCCATAGGCGGCCGCGTCCTTGGCCTTGAGCTTGTCGAGATCGACGTAGTTGGACTGGCCCGGATACGCGCTCTCTGGGTTGTGAACGCGGCCGATGCGCATCGATCCGCGGAGCTTCACCGACCGGCTCTGTGCGGAGGCAGGCTTCTTCCCGGATCCCCAGCCGTTCCACGCCGAGTGGCCGTCCACGAACAGGGACAGGCGCCCGTTTTCGCCCGCCTGGGTCGTGGGGTCGTACACGATCCGCAGCGCCACATGGTGTCATTGGCCGTCGTCGATCGCTGCGGTGCTGAGGGTGGTCGCGTCCAAGACCATCTTGCCCGTCTTGTCGACGAAGGTCGGCACACCGTCATGGAGCATGACCCCGAAGTCCCAGTCCGCCCGATTCTTCAGCAGGGACGGCGAGGACCACTGGTCCGCGTGTTTAGTTGGGCGATTGAGTGCGGCGACAGTGAACAGGGGGTTCCAGCCGGGGACCTTGGGGCTGCCGGTCGGGTGCCGGTAGAAGAGCGACCAGGTCATTCCCGCCACGTTGCTGCCGGTGTGGTCCCCGTAGTGGTAGTTGGCGCGGTCATTCTCCAACAGGAGCAGGCCGCCGTTGTAGGCCGTGCCCTTGCTGCCGCCCACCGAACCGTCACCGGCCCGGAAGCGCCAGTAGGAGCCTGATCCGGATTCGTGGAGGATCTGCGGCGAGCCGACGGTCTGCCCGGGCGCGCTGTGTACGTGGTAGATGCCCCAGAAGTTGTCGTCGCTGTAGACGTAGCTGCCGCCCGGTGCGTGCATCAGCATCGTCGCCACCGGCGCGAGCGGCTCGTCGGGGAAGACCTGGTCGAAGGGGGGGCGCGCCGCCTCCGCGGGAGACGCCGCCGCGATGGTCACCGCCCAAAGCAGCGCGAGCGAGACACCGAGCTTCGACGCCGTGACACGGCGGCCGGTGGCGTCGACGACGCCCCGACCAGGGCGCTGTGAGCGCGACATGGAGACCTCCGGGAGCAGAACTCCGTCATGTTGGACGGTGGAGTGGCTTCAGTGACTTGCTAAGGATTTTTGGGCTGCCCCTGAGCGAAGGTAGCTTGTAGCTGCGATGACTTGCAATGCCTCGCAGTGTCGCGCTCACAGCTCCGCAAGTCCAATCACCGCGGGCAAGAAACGCCAAACCCTGGCATCGGCGTAGACGTCTCCAACACCGAGCCTTTGCAGGCGTCAGCTGGAGGCTGCCAATCGAGAGGTCTGAGCGTCAGCCGGCGTCGGGCTCGGCAAAGTCCAGATCTGCGACGCCGCGGCTTTCTGCAATGGTATGGGGCGCGATGGGTTCGTTTGTCGCCGATTCCTTGAGCTCCGCGGGCAACGGCGGTCCACGCGGTGCCGCGAAGAGTGCCAGCTCCGCTAGCCCGAGGTAGGTGAGGATCTTCTGCACTGTCGGCTTGTGCTCGATGACAGCGAGCAGCTCTCGGCGGCCGCCACAGGCCGGGCAGGTCAACGCGTTCACGGCGAACGAGCGGCGCAAGAGCACCGACCAAGCCATCCTCCGCTGGCGCTGCTCTTCAACTTGCGACGCTGCCGGCTGCGTGCGCCTGGTGCTCGCTGCCCGCGTGATGTGCACGCGCCAGCGTGTATTGGGCGTGAATTGACCGTGGAAACGCACGAGGTTCGTGTGCGGCGCCGGCAGCAAGGCGATCACCTTGGCGATCAGGTCCTGGGGCTGGAATAGCTTGGTAAAAGTGCCATCGCTCCAGATCGACTTCAGCCGCGCCCGCACCAAGCCCTTGGTGCGACGCCGGCCGAGGACAAAATCGTCGGGTGGGCGGGCAAAATCGGTGATCCAGGCTCCGATTGAATGACCCAGGAGCAGACGCCTCGCACCTCGCCAGCCGCGTCGCCGTTCGGCGTGCTCTTCATTGCGAGGGCAAACGCCAACGAACGTCCCAACATGAGCCGGTCGACGAACCACCGCCCGCCCTTGTCCCTCCGCCCCAAACCAGCTAGTTTTCGCCCGCATTTCGCGCCACGCACGTCGCACCGGGCCAGTCAGGCTGGTTCGACCCCCGAAAATCCGTGCGCACCAAGGAGCCAGACTCATGATTCGCCAGACGACCCTCCGCCAGACGACCATCCTCGCCGCCGTCCTCACCGCGACCACCCTGCTCGCAGCCGGTTGCGGCACCACGCGCAGCAACGTCTGCGGCAAGCTGGTGCCGAACGCCACCGCTCAGGGTGACGCCGCCGCGCTCATCACCGCCGGCGACATGGCCTGGAAGGCGCGCACTGAAGCCGCCAAGATCCGGGTCTCCATCGACGCGTGGAACAAGGCGCTCGCCATCGCGCCCAAGGACGCTGAGACCCGCATCAAGCTCAGTCGCGCGTACTACTTCCTCGCCGACGGCTACCTGCGCGCCGACGACGAGAAGGAAGCCGAGATGAAGGCGACCTTCCTCAAGGGCATGAAAGAGGCCGAGATCGCGCTGGCGCTGAAGGTGCCGCAGTACCGCAAGGACTTCTGCTCTGAGAAGACGTTTGCGCAGTCCATCGCGACGGCTGACAAGAGCGCCGTGCCCGCGATGTACTGGTTCGCGACGAACCTCGGTAAGTGGGGCCTCGAGGAGGGGTTGACCACGATCCTCAAATACAAGGACGACATCAAGGCCATGATCGACCGGGTTGAGACCCTCGAGCCGACGTACTTCTACCACGCGCCGTACCGCTACTTTGGCGTCTACTGGACTAAGATTCCGGTGTTTCGTGGCGACGCGGCGAAGAGCAAGGCCGCGTTCCAGAAGTCCATCGATGGCGCGCCGCAGTACCTCGCCACCAAGGTGCTGATGGCGGAGCGCTTCTGCACCAAGTGGAAAGACCCGAAGCTGTTCGTGAAGCTGCTGACCGAGGTCGCCAACTTCGATCTCAACTCCGCGCCTGAGCTGGCGCCGGAGAACGCTATCGAGAAGAAGAAGGCCAAGGAGCTCTACGACGACGCTGACACTTATTTCAGCGAAGAAGACCTCAAGGCCGCCGGTTGGAAGGGCTAAGCTGACCGCTGTTTCGTTGACGAATCTGGTATCGTTCCCGCGCGCGCGCCGAGGGGCCCGCGCGACGGGAGGTCCTATGCGGTCGGTGAAGCGGATGAACGGTGCGGGTTTGCGGGGTTTGAGCGCGATTGGCGTGGTCGGCCTGCTGAGCGGACTGCTGGCCGTTGGCTGTAACGATGCGGACAAGACCGCGGCTGGTCCGGTCATCACCGGCGTTGACGGCACCGCGGTGGACGGCGGCGTGACCACGGATGTGAACGGCGACGCGCAGCTGACCGACAGCGCCTCCCCGGACGTTCAGGGCGGCGACACCGGCCCCATCATCAGCTGCACCAGTGACCTCGAGTGCCTCGCGGACTTCAAGGCCTCGCCCTGTGCCCAACCGCGGTGCGTGAACGGCGCGTGCGTGATCGAGGTCCTCGCCAAAGGCACGCCGTGCAACCCCGACGGACTCGAACCATCGCAGTGCCAACAGACCCAGTGCGATGGCGGCGGCAAGTGTGCGTTTCTCCCGGCCACGAACGGCAAGGCCTGCGGCGACTCGGTGTGCGGCGACGCCTGCGTGGCTGGGGTGTGCGTGACGGCGGCCGCCAACGATGACGGCAACCCGTGCACCACGACCGTCTGCAAGAACGGCGCGATCAGCCATGTGCCGGTGAACGACCCGACGGTGGTCTGCAAAGACAGCCAGAAGTGTATCGATAAGGGCGTCTGCCTTGCCGGCGTCTGTGCTGGCGGCAAGCAGCTCTGCGACGACGGGGTCGCCTGCACCATCGACTTCTGTCAACCGGGCAAGGGCTGCGTGTTCCTCTCGTCTGACGGGCTCTGCGACGACGGCAACCCCTGCACTCAGTCGGCTTGTGACGCGAAGAAGGGCTGCGTGTCCGGACCGGGCAAGGCGGCGACACCGTGCGACGACGGCAACCCATGCACCCAGAAAGACGCCTGCAACGGCCTCGGCGTCTGCCTGGCGGGGACCAACACCTGCAAGTGCCAGAGTGACGGGGACTGCCTCGGTGACGCGGATCCGGCGGGTGGCGGGGACAAATGCAAACCGCTCGCCTGCATCGACGGCGCCTGTAAACTCAACCCGAAAGCGCAGGTGACGTGCTCGGACCTCGACGCCTTCTGCCTGGCCAGCGTGTGCCAGCCCAGCACCGGTAAGTGCGCGACAGTGCCCGTGCACAACGGCGACGCTTGTGACGACAACGACGCGTGCTCGCTGAAGTCGGCGTGTTCGTCGGGCACCTGCAAGTCGACGTTGGCGGCGGACTGCGACGATGGCAACGCCTGCACCAAGGACGCTTGCGACCCGAAGGCCGGCAAGTGCGCGAACGTGGCGATCCCCGGTTGCGGCGGCGGCTGCACGACGGACCAGTCCTGCGACGACAACAACGCCTGCACGGACGACCAGTGCACGACGAGCGGCAAGTGCCTCCACGCGCTCACGCCCAGCTGCACGCCCTGCAAGACGGCCGCTCAGTGCGACGACGGTGACCCGTGCACGCAGGATGGCTGCGGCGACGCCGGCGTGTGTCTGCATAAACCCGACACGTCGGTGCCCAACTGCGGCGGCGGCTGCGTGAACAATCAGGGCTGCGACGACAAAGACGCGTGCACGCAGGACAGCTGCGGCTCCGACGGCAACTGCTATTACAAGAAGATCCCCGACTGCCCCAAGCCGCAGTGCAAGGTTGACATGGACTGCCCGCAGCCCGGCTCGCCGTGTGCCAGCGCGGTGTGCACGGGCGCCGGGCAGTGCGTGATCAAGCAGGATCCGAACTGCGGCGGCGGCTGCAAGAGCGACGCTGCCTGCGACGACAAGAACCCCTGCACCAAGGACGCCTGCGACGCCACCGGCACCTGCCAGCACGCCGTGATCGCGGGCTGCCAGGGGTGCGTGTCTCAGACCCAATGCGTGGATTCAAACCCTTGCACGCTCGACTCGTGCACCGATGGACAGTGCAAAAATGTCGCAGATCCGGGCTGCAAGCAGTGTAAGAACGACAAACACTGCGACGACGGCAAGCCCTGCACCAAAGATGTGTGCGGCGCGATGGCGGCCAGCGGCATCGGCAAGTGCACCTGGACACCGATCGCCGGTGGCAGCTGCCCGCAGTGCTACCAGGCCAGCGACTGCACCGATAACAACCTCTGCACCGTCGACAAGTGCGGCACGAGCGGCGTGTTCAAGGACAAGTGCCAGTACACCAAGAAGTCCTGCTTCGATGGCAACGACTGCACGTACGACACCTGCGACGCCAAGAGCGGCGCCTGCAGCTTCGCCAAAATCCCGAATTGCGGCGGCGGTTGCAGCAACTCGCAGCAGTGCACCGACAACAGCCCATGCATCACGTCGTACTGCTCCGCGGGGGTCTGCAAAGCCCAGGCGAAGACGTGCAACGACAACGACAGCTGCACGTTTGATGCCTGCAGCCCGACCAATGGCGCGTGTGTCTATTCGCCCATCGCGGGCTGCAACGTCGGCACCTGCGCGACCACGCCCGATTGTGATGACGGCGATCCGTGCACCTACGACCAGTGCTCGGCGTTCAGCGGCAAGTGCTACAACTCGGTCATCCCCAACTGCGATCCGACCGCGCCCAAGTGCAAAAGCGCCGCGGATTGTGACGACAACAAACCTTGTACGAACGACTACTGCAGCACCTTCAGCGGCCAGTGCACGCACAACACCGCGCCGAACTGTGTCATCGGTAAGGCCTGCAAGAGCTCCGCGGATTGTGACGACAAGAACCTGTGCACCTCGAACCCCTGCGTCAGCAACAAGTGCGGCAGCTCGCCGATTAGCTGCAATGACTACAACCCGTGCACCAACGACTTCTGCCAGTCGTTCAGCGGCAACTGCACCCACTCGACGCTGTCGGGCTGCGTCGCGGAGAAGTGCACGACCGTCAAAGAGTGCGACGACCAGAACAAGTGCACCCTGGATTCGTGCTTGTTTGGTTTCTGCCAGCACAATCAGATGCCGGGCTGTAGCTAATACGCCGAGGATTCGGCCTAGGAGCGCCGCGTTGCCGCGTTGCCGCGCTGGGGCGTCGATCATCGGCCACGGTCTTGGTCCATGGTCTTGGTTCATGGTCTTGGTCGATGCGAACAGACCGTGTTCGCTGTTATTTCGACCATATGCAGGCTGCTCAGCGCGTCAGGGCCGCCAAGATCACGTCGACCAACCAATGCAGATGCGCGCGCCGCTCCGCCACGGCTGCCACGCTCATCGGGTCCTCAGGCCACAGCTCGGCGAGCACCGGCGCGTACGTGAAGTAGTTGATGACGGCGCCCGAGAACGTCAGGAAGAACTGCC
>ERZ889078.959-NODE-959-length-24265-cov-14.328046_pt1 | contig 24265 bp, 22 predicted proteins | sample MGYA00521266_ERZ889078 | MGnify/ENA primary metagenome ERZ889078 (study PRJEB32303, sample SAMEA104408618) | aquatic metagenome | biome: Brackish water; feature: Pelagic; material: water | place: Baltic Sea | collected 2014-06-16T06:34:00 | depth 76,534 m ...
TTATTCAAGATGAGAAAAGAACTCAGGGAACTCATGAAATCTCCAGACGTGAGTTCCCTGACAAAAGTCCCGCGGCCCTGCTTGATCTCTATGAGACCCATAAGCTGAAGGCGATTGAAGGCCTCTCTCAACGAGGCGCGGCTCACCCCCATGGTCTTTGCCAGTTCATCCTGGGAGGCAAGCATATCCCCATTCTTGAACTGGCCACTACGGATTTTTTCTTCGATTTCGGTAACGATCTGATCAATGAGGCTCGTCTGCTTTAGCATATCCTGCTCCCGCCGGTGACTTCTGTGCCCAATCTGTTTCTCCCTGATTTGCGTTGACTTTCAAGGCAAATCATCTAATGACCAGATGACGTGATGATTGAGGAATTTTTACCTCAAGCAGCATCCGCTGTCAATAGAATTGTTGGTAAATGGTTTCAGTTTGGACCTTGTGATAGAATTCGGGCGGCTTTGGCAAAAAACTCTGCGGCACCGAAATTGCCGGATTTCAGTGCCAGTACAAGCCCCTGGTTCGCACGCATTGCCGGAACACCGGGATCAATTTCAGGACCGATTTCCATGGCAATGATACCGAGCCCTTCTACCACCGCACCGGATGTCTCGCCGCCGGCCACGACCAAACGGTTTACCCCGGCGACAACGATACGTTTTGCGACATCGGCGAAGAATGTTTCCAGGGCTTGGGAGGTGGCTTCCCGTCCAAAGGCTTTTTGTGCCGCTTCGACCGTTTCCGGGTCGGCTGAACTATAGACCAGAGGAACGCCCGGTTGTTCCAGTATCCACCGAGTAACTCTGTCTGCGCTGATGGCACCGCCGATAACATCCGCAGGCAAAATCTCCAGCGACGGATTGCTCTTACCATGAAACGCCACCTGGGCTCGAGTCGTGATAGAGCAGGATCCGGAGAGGGCCACACAGCGCCCCTCTTCGCCGGCCCAGATCGAACTGCTTTCGCCTATCTGCCCGGTTTTTCGAAAATTCGCGGGCAAACCCATGGCTACCCCGGATCCGCCTGTAATCAAGGGCAAGCCCGCGGCCGCGCAACCGATCTCCATCAAATCTTCGTCACGTATGGCATCTACAACAATCAACCGTTTGCCATCGTCATGCTGCGCATCAAGACACTTTTTGATGCTGACTGCACCGGCAAAGACTTCCAAAGCCGGGATATGGCCCACTTCAAATTGCGTTTGCTTTGCCAACCACCGGCGAATATCGGAATCGGTCATCGGGTTCAAGGGATGAGCCTGCATGCCGCTCTCGTTCAGGAGCCTGTCATGGACAAATAAGTGCCCCTGGTAGACGGATCGGCCGGTGCCCGGAAAGGCCGGACAAACGATAACACGATCCGCCCCCAAGGCTTCAATCAGAGCGTCAGCCACAGGCCCAATATTGCCCTTCGGGGTAGAGTCAAAAGTTGAACAGTATTTGAAGAAGAATTGCAGGCAGCCCTGCTCCTGCAGCCACTTGAGAGCTTCAAGCGACTGGCGGACGGCTTCGTCCGCAGGGATGGACCGGGATTTGAGGGCCACCACTCCGGCAGCTATGTCGTCGTCGGCCGGCTTGCCGGGTACGCCGGAATACTGCACGGTCCGCATACCCTGTTTGGCAAGCGTATTGGCCAGATCGCTTGAGCCTGTGAAATCATCACCTATACAACCCAGAAGCATTATTTTCCCCCTGGCAAAACGATGTTCGAGTTTCTTGCAATGAGGCTCGGCTGCTTGCCTGTGATCAGGTCCTGGCGGCAACTTCCGGGAGTAATCTGTTTCCCCCTGCGTATATCTGTTGCCAATAAAATTCATCTAATGACCAGATGACTTGATGATATAAGATTTTTTACCGTAACGACCATTGCTTGTCAATCAAATAGTTGCCGGAAGGATTCAATCTTGACGATATCATTAATGCTGTTTCGTTCACTATTCTCTTGACAGTGAAAAATTCTTGAGATAACAAAACTCCATATGATTCGGTCATCTGATGATTAGATTCCATATGTCGTCAAAATCGTTTGCGACAACAGGTCATCTTTACCAGATAAAAGGCGGGACAGGAGGTATGAGGACATCGTTCTGATATACAGAACCCGGTTTATCCATGCAGAATTTTTTTCTTGACAGTCCCTTTTGTGCAATGCAAAATGCTGTTTCTCATGAACGTGAAAACTTTTAAGAAGGGCGCAAGGGCGGGGCGGAACCTAAAGACTTTGGAGGAGTAAAATCGAAAACGAACCCAAATATCCTGTAAAATCTCTGGACAAGGCCCTTTCCATTCTGGAGTTGATGATCCGGGAAGGAAGGAATCTTGCCCTGATGGATATTGCCGTGAAATCCGGGCTTGGGAAGGGCACCGTACATCGTATACTTGGGACCTTGAAATCTCGAAAATTCGTCCATCAGGATCCGGATACAAAAAAATATGGATTGGGTATCCGGGCCCTCGAGATGGGGTCTGCCGTCAAGAAAGATGAAATCCTTAGAAAAGCCATGCGCCCCGCGCTGCGAGAACTTCTTCGCCAGTGCAGAGAAACCGTCAACGCCGCCATCCTGGAACATAATGAAATCGTATATATCTATCGTCTGGAATCGGAAGAACCCTTGAGGTTTTCCCTGCAGGTCGGCTCCCGATTTCCGGCACATTGTACATCCACGGGAAAAATCATGCTGGCAGATCTCTCGGATCAGGATCTGTACGAGCTCTACGGAGGTACGGAGGATCTCGGCAGGCTGACGGAAAACTCCATTTGTTCCTTTGAACAATTCATGGAAGAAATTCGGGATGTCCGTCAAAAGGGATTGGCATTCGATCTGGAAGAGACCCTGGCGGGAGTGAGTTGTATTGCAGCCCCTGTGCGCAACGGAAAAGGGGAGGTTGTGGCCGCCATCAGCATTTCAGGACCCAGGGAGCGGATGACCAAAACAAAGATGTCCTTCTTTGCTCCGCTAATCATGGAAGCATCCACGAAAATTTCAAAGGAACTTGGCTTTCAATAAAATCACAAATTTTTCAGGGAGGGAAAGATGAGCAAACGGATTGGGATCATTGGTGTTGGTATCATGGGGGAGCCCATGGCAAAAAATCTGATCAACGCAGGATATGAGGTAACCGCTTATGACGTGAACCGGGAAGCAGTAGACAGGGTGGCCGCCCACGGGGGAAACCCGGCCTCCTCCCCCAGGGAAGCTGCGGCGTCGAAAGAGCTGGTGATCACCATGTTGCCCAACGACCAAATCGTCGAAGAAGCCGTCATGGGACCGGATGGGGCCATGGCGGGGATGAACCAGGGGGCGATTCTCGTGGATATGAGTACCATTTCTCCTTCTACCTCCAAAAAGATTGCAGAGGTCCTTGAAAAAAACGGTATGGAGATGCTGGACGCACCGGTGAGCGGAGGGGATGTGGGCGCAAAAGAGGCCTCCATGTCGATCATGGTGGGAGGAAAGAAGGACGTCTTTGACAAGGCCCTGCCGGTCCTTCAGAAGATGGGAAAAAACGTGAGTTACGTGGGAGATCATGGGGCCGGAGAGGTGGCCAAGGCCGCGAATCAGATCATCGTAGCCCTCACCATTGAAGCGGTTGCAGAGGCCTTGATTTTCGCCAAAAAGTCGGGGGTGGATCCGGAAAAGGTGAGGGACGCCCTGTTGGGCGGATTTGCCCAGAGCCGCATCCTGGAATTGCACGGTCAAAGGATGCTGGATCGAAACTTCGAACCGGGGGGCCGCGCGGGCCTGCACAAAAAGGATACGGAGATCGCCATGACTTCGGCCAGGGAATTGGGTATGTATCTTCCGGGCACGGCCCTGGTTTCTCACCTGTGGAATGCCATTGCTGCACAAGGAGGACTGGATTGGGACCATTCAGCCATCGTCAAAGTCCTGGAGACCATGTCCAACACGAAGGTCTGTCCCGGCTAAGATCTATAAAGTAAAGGAGTGTGAAAACCGATGTTTTTCGGAAATCCCCCCTGGACAAAAAAAGAGTGGCTTGGGAAAAACCCCTTCCTGCTGGGCACCTTTGTGCAGACCTCCGACCCTACGGTGGTGGAGATCCTGGCATTGGCCGGGTTTGACTTCGTGCTGGTGGACTGCGAACATGGTCCCCTTTCAGCCGAGTCTATGAAAGGGTTGATGATCGCCTCCTCCGCCGCAGGGATCGTCCCCGTGGTTCGTGTGAAACAGAACAACGCATCCCTTGTGATGGAGCCGCTGGATTCAGGGGCCTTGGGTGTGCAGATCCCACATATCAGAACGAAGGAGGACGCACGGAATGCCGTCACCTTTGCCAGATATCATCCCATGGGGGAACGGGGGGTCAACCCCCACGTGCGGGCGACCCGCTACTGCCCCGAGGATTTTCAGTCATATATGAAATGGTCCAATGAAAATTCCCTGGTGGTAGTCCAGGTGGAAGGGGTCGAAGGCGTAGACCATATCGATGAAATTCTGGAGGTCGAAGGCCTGGACGTTATTTTCCTGGGTCCCTATGACCTGTCCCAGTCGGTGGGAGTTCCCGGAGAGGTGACCCATCCGGCGGTGGTGGACCGAATGAAAGGGGTTATCGTCAAGGCAAAAAATAAAGGCATGGCCGTCGGGACCTTTGCCGACAACGCTGAAGGGGCCCAGAAGTGGATCGACCTGGGAATTCAATACATGGTGATCGGATATGAAACCAGAATGCTGTTTCAGGGCGCCAGGGCCACAGTTTTAGCCTTGAGATCGTAGGAGCGCGAAAAATTGGAACAAAAAAGCAAACAAATCAGAAAAGACTGGATCCAGATCGATGCCCTTTCCTGCGGAACCGGGTGGAATGAAAAAGATCTTTCGGTTCCTCAAATCATGATCGAAGACGTTTTTGGAAACAGCCATCCCGGGAGTGTTCATCTGGACAAATTAGCCGAAGAGGCCTCCATCGCCGTGTATCAGGAAGGGGGAAAGCCTGCGGGGTTCCACGGAACGGACATCTGCGACGGTTGGGCCATGCTCCACGATGGGATGAACTATATCCTCCCGTCCCGCGAAGTCCTCTGCGATCTGGTAGAAGTCCACGGGCGGGTGATTCCCTGGGATGGTGTGGTGGTCATTTCTTCCTGCGACAAATCGATCCCCGCTCACCTGATGGCTGTTGCGCGACTCAATATCCCCGCCATTCATATTCCGGGGGGAAGCAATCGGATCGGTCCCCACATGGGGCACAGCTTGTTGACCGGGAAAACGGCCACAAAGATGAGACAGGGAGAGGATGTCTCTACGGAAATCCGGGACTATAAACTCACCGGCTGTCCTGGCGCCGGGGCTTGCCAGTTCATGGGGACGGCCAGTACCATGCAGTGTATGTCCGAGGCCCTGGGCATGGCATTGCCCGGCGCGGCCCTGTCGCCGGCCAGTATGTTTGATATTCGAAGGCAGGCCAGGGAAGCAGGCCGGCAAATCATGACCCTGGCCAGGAAAGGGATCAGGCCGGATCAGATCCTTACCAGGGCGGCCTTTGAAAACGCCGTAAAGGTCCACGCTGCTATCTCCGGTTCCACCAACGCCCTCCTTCACCTGCCTGCCATTGCCCATGAACTTGGTATGGAGATCGACGCGGACCTTTTCGACCGGGTCAACCACGAAGTCCCCTATCTCGCCAGTGTCCAGCCGTCTGGCCGATACCTGAGCGAACTGTTCTGGTATGCGGGCGGCATCCCCAGGGTGCAAAGGGAACTTCAGGATATGCTGGACATGGATGTGATGACCGTTACCGGCAGAACGCTGGGAGAAAATCTGGAAAACCTGGAGAAGGATGGGTTTTTTCGACGGGGAGAAGGATTTCTGGCCAATTACGGTCTCAAGAGGGAAGATGTAATTCTTCCCCGCGGGCAAAGCAAGGGATATGGGTCCATCGCCGTGCTCAAGGGCAACATGGCACCTGAAGGGGCCGTGATTAAATATGCGGCCGTGCCCACCCACATGCTGACCCACGAAGGTCCGGCCAGGGTGTTCGACAAAGAAGAAGATGCCCTGAACGCCATCCTGGGTGGGAGGATTGAACCCGGATCGGTGGTGGTGCTTCGCTACGAAGGCCCCCGAGGCAGCGGCATGCCCGAAATTCTGGCCTGCACCGAGGCCCTGGTCACCATCCCAGAGCTGAGCAGTACGGCCATCGTGACCGATGGACGTTTCTCCGGCGCTACCCGAGGACCCTGTGTGGGGCATATCTCACCCGAGGCTGTGCGGGGTGGCCCCATCGCCCTGGTGGAGGATGGCGATCTCATCATCATTGATATTCCCAACCGGAATCTTTCTATCGTAGGGGTGGACCACAAACGGTTGGGGCCGGAAGAGATGGAATCCATCCTCAGCGATCGCAGAAGAAATTGGAAGGCCCCTTCCATGGGGCATCCACACGGGGTCCTCAAACGTTACGGCTTGCAGGCGGCTTCGGCTATGAAGGGTGCCTACCTGGAGATGTAGGGGCATAGATGTAGCATTTCGGATTTCGGATTTTGGGATTACGGAATGAATTCAAACGCATTCTATTCAATAGTCCGGCACGAATGGAGTCATGAGGTCTTTTTCCTTGCCGCATCTTGGATAAAAGTCCCCAACATCTGATGGAGGTTCTTCATCGTAGGGTACATTGCATAGAATTCTTGTCTAAAATCTATCTTTGGCCGTACCCTACAGGGAAGGACCGGGGGTGCCGGCAGGAATTAGATGCGGCAAGGAAAAAGACCTCATGGCGGAATGGTTTCGCTAAACCCACAATTCAACCCCACGGAAAGGAATGGAGGTGATAAAAAAAGCTGTAAGGTCGAGTCGCATGGGAATGTCTATTATGAATAAGGAACAGAAAAAAGGAGATGAGTCTATGAAAAGATCGTATTGGTTTGTTGTTTTATTGAGTTTGTCCATATTGGTCTTCTCCATGGGAACTGCCATGGCTGAAGGAGCCCGATTGGGGATTGTGGTCCCACTAACCGGTCCCTACGGAACCTATGCCGAAGAAATGAAGCGGGGAGCTGAAATTGCAGCCGCAGAAATCAATGCAACCGGCGGCGTCTTGGGCAAACCCGTGGAAATCATCACGCGGGACTCCGAATTGAATGCCGGTATCGCTCTGCGACGGTTTAAAGAGATGGTACAGCAAGATGGGATCAAGACCATCGGTGGAACCCTGTCAGGCGGTATCTCAACCGTAGTCAACGAATGGGCATGCAAAAACAAGGTCCTCTACATGACCTTCTGCCATACCAGTTTTCCCTTGGGAAAAGAAAACTGTGGTTACAGTTTTACCACCGGCATTATCCCTTACATGAGTGGTGTGGCTGTGGCCAAATACTCTTTTGAGAATCTGGGCAAGAGCTGGATGAACATCTCCGCGGACTACCGGTGGGGCCATGATCAGCTGGCCGCCTGGATGGTTACCAGCGACAAAATGGGTGGCAAGTTCCTGGGCAATATCTATACCCCCCTTGGAACCCGGGATTTCTCCGCTTACATCCCTCAGATTTTGGCAAAAAAACCGGATATCTTAGTATTAAGCCTTTTCGGAACCGATCTGACTTCCGCCATCAAACAGTTTGCCGAGATGGGTCTTTCTAAAAGGCTCAAGATCGTCTGCCCGAAGACCGCCATGGCCATTGCTAAAGAGTGCGGGGCCGCCTATGACGAAAACGTCTATGGCGCGGTGACCTGGTACTGGACTGCCCAGGATTACTATCCGAAAGCCAGGAAATTCGTAGACGCCTATATGAAAAAATATACAACCCCCCCCGATGCTGACGCCGATTCAGGCTATGTGGCCACAATGGCGCTCTTTGAGGCTATGAGAAAGGCCGGCACCGTGGATGACGTGGATAAACTGATCGAGACCCTGGAGGGTCAGGTCTGGCAGTACAACAAAGGACCCGAGGGCTTCAGGCCATGCGATCATGCGAGGACCTCGAGTGTCTTCGTGGTTCAGGGCAAGGGCGCAAAGGCCGAAGGATGGGACGTGTTTAAGGTGATTTCAGAGGTTCCTTACTGGCAAACCCTGGAGTCCTGTGAAAACAATGCCAAAGATTACCCCTATGGCCAAGTAAAACTGCCTGGGAAATAAACAAAAACTTTTGGCGAGTCCGGAGGGGGCATGCCCCTTCCGGGCCATCTATTGAGGAAAAAGGATGTTCGATCTGTCTTGGGAAATCGTGGCGATGCAGATGATCTTCGGCCTCGCCCTTGGATGCGTTTACGTATTGATGGCTGGGGGCCTGTCGATTATTTTCGGGCTGCTGGACGTGGTGAACTTTGCCCACGGGACCTTCTACATGTTGGGGGCCTATGCTATCTTTGTCGCCGTCTCACTGTGCGGCAATTTCTGGCTGGGGCTTGTGAGTGCCGTGGTGATTGTGGCTCTGATCGGAGGCGTTATAGAGTGGCTCCTGCTCAAACCGCTCTACAAACGAGATCCGCTTTATCCTCTGCTCCTGACCTTTGGGGTTTCCATCTGCATTCCGGATATCATCAAAATATGTTTCGGGCTTATCGGAAAGGTGGTGCCTTACCCTTCCGGCCTCATGGGAGCGTTTATGTGGGGCCCGGTAATGATTCCCAAATATCGGCTGTTTATCATTGTCCTTACCCTGGTGGTCCTGATCACCCTCTGGCTTTTCCTCAACAAGAGCAACCTTGGGATGATCATCCGGGCTTCCACAAGAGACAGTATGATGACCCAGGTCCTGGGCATCAACGTCTCCCGAATCTGGACTGTTGGATTCATGATCGGCATCGGCCTGGCCGCCCTGGCAGGGGCCGTTGCGGCGCCCATGGTAGCTTCCATCCCGGATATGGGGGTGGAAATGACCATTGAGTGCTTCGTGGTGGTGGTCATCGGCGGGCTGGGGAGCCTTGGGGGCGCCATTATAGGGGGGTTGTTAATCGGACAGGTGATCAGTTTTGTGGCGCTTTTTGCCCCGTCCTGGTCCAATGTGGCCATTTTCATGGTCATGGCGATCATTCTGATTATCCGGCCCAGGGGACTTTTCGGAGAAGAGGGCAGACTATAGTTGAAGGGTAGAAAAGACAAAAATGGAAAAACTCACAGACATCAAAAGAGAAAAGGGGAAGGTGGGATTTGTAGACAAATCGGTCTGGATCACTCTTCTCATCCTGCTGGTACTCCCCTTCCTGATTTCTAAGCCGCTGGCCACGGAAATCCTCATCTACGGGTTGTTTGCCTTGGCTTTCAACCTGCTTTTAGGGCACACCGGCGTGCTCTCCTTCGGCCATGCGGCCTATTTCGGGGTGGGCGCCTATGCAGGGGGGATGGCGCTCAGGTATTTCCATGTGTCCGTGTGGACCAGTCTTGTGGTGGCCATGGTGGTTACCGCGCTGGTGGCCGCCGGCATCGGCGCCCTGGCCATCAAAAAAAAGGGCGTCTACTTCGCCATGATCTCGTTGGCCTTTGCCCAGATGTTCTATTTTATGGCCCTGTCTCCTTTTAGAAAATGGACGGGTGGCGAAGACGGCCTCAAGTTCATACCCATTCTGAAGTTGGAATTCCCCTTTCCTGTGGATCTTACCAGTGCCTTGCCCCTCTATTATTTTACCTTCTTTGTGGTGGGGCTGGCCATCATTGCCCTCTGGAGGATTCTCGATTCGCCGTTTGGCCGGGTTCTGAAGGCCATTCGAGAAAACGAGGTGCGGACTCGGGCTACCGGTTATAACGTAAACAGGGCCAAATTCCTGTCGCTGGTTATTTCCGGCTCGTTTTCGGGCCTGGCTGGGGCCCTGTTCACGATATACCTTGGCTACGGGTCCCTCATGACCCTGTTCTGGATGACCTCCGGATCGATCCTTATGATGACCCTCTTAGGGGGTATGCACACCTTTATTGGCCCTGTGGTGGGCGTCGGGGTGTTTATGTATCTGCAAAATACCATCAGTGTCTACACGGATCGATGGCAGCTGTTTGTGGGCGCCCTGTTTGTTGCGCTGGTCCTGTTTTTTCCGGACGGGCTGGTTGGAACCATCAAAATGAAATACCGAGAGAGAAAAAGCCGTGCGTAAGGAAGGAAACATCATGCAATTAGAAACCAACGGTGTCTGCAAGTACTTCGGAGGATTGAAGGCGGTGGACGGAGTGGACTTCAGGCTCTCTTCGGGCCAGTTGAAATCGATCATCGGGCCCAATGGAGCGGGGAAGACCACCTTCTTCAACCTGCTCTCGGGCTTTTACCTCCCTACCAAAGGCACCATCCATTTTGAAGGGAAGGACATCTCCAGAAAGAGCATGGACCAGGTCTCCCAGCGGGGGATCACCAAGACCTTTCAGATTACCCAGATCTTTCCTCGTTTGACGGTTTTTGAAAATGTCCGGATTGCAGCCCAGTCCAGGAAAACAGCCTTTAATTTCTGGCGGCGTGCGGGTAGCTTCCACGATGTCAACGAGAAGGCTCTCGAAGTTCTGGATCTTGTGATGCTCCTTGATTCAAGGGAACGGATAGCATCCACTCTTTCCCACGGGGAAAAACGGTATCTTGAGATCGGTATGGCCCTGGCCGCGGAACCCAAGATCCTCCTGCTGGATGAGCCTACCGCCGGTATGAGCCCGGCCGAAACGGTGGAGGCCACCCATCTGATTCGGGACATTGCCGACCGATTGAAGCTGACCATCGTTTTGGTGGAGCACGACATGAGTGTGGTCATGGAAATTTCCGACGACATCCTGGTCCTCAACGAAGGAAAAGTCCTTGCCGAGGGGAATCCCAAAACCATCAGTGATAATGAGGAAGTCCAACGGGTCTATTTGGGGGGCGGAAAAAAATGACCATGCTGCAACTGGAAAATATCAATACCTACTACGACAACAGCCATATCCTTCATGACGTCTCCCTGGAGGTCGAAAAAGGAGAGATCGTCGTTTTGTTGGGCCGAAACGGCGTGGGGAAGACCACCACCCTCAAGAGTATCATGGGCATCGAGCCGCCGAAGACGGGGAAAATCGTTTTTGAAGGAAAAGAGATCACCGGCATGCAGCCGCACCAGATCGCCCGATTAGGTATTGCCATGGTCCCGGAGGACCGTCGGGTGTTGCCCAATCTCACGGTCTTTGAAAACCTCAAAATGGGCATGTTGGTCCGAAAAAAGACCATCAAAATGAACGAAAGGTTGGAGTTAGTCTTCGATTACTTTCCCATACTGAAGGAACGGCTGAAGCAGCGGGGAGAAAGCCTTTCCGGCGGTGAGCAGCAGATGTTGACAATTGCCCGGGCTCTGGTTTCCGATCCGGACCTCATGCTGATCGACGAGCCCACCGAAGGGGTCGCGCCCATTCTGGTAGAGGAGATCTCCGAGATTCTCAAACGGTTGCAGCGGGAGGGAGTCACCATGTTGTTAGTGGAGCAAAACTACGAGCTGTCCCTCAGCCTCAGTGAAAACGAGCGCGCTTACATCATTGAAAAGGGCCAGATCCGCATGTGCGGAACGCCCGGTGAACTTCAGGCGTGTCAGTTGGAAGTGGAAAAATATCTGGGAGTGAAGATATAGTGCGGCATAGCCGCAGTTTTGAGTTCTGGGTTTTGAGTTTTAAGTTTTTTTTATAAGGAGAAGAAAACAATGGTTCGTGCACTTTTGAATTTTACGCCCGCCCTGTCCAAAGGGCTGATCGCCAAAGGGGTAGCTGCTCTGCCCCAGGTGAGGAAGGCCTTTGAAAAAGGCAAAGTGGTCATCTCCACTGGCAGTACCACCTCCCACATCTATCGGGAACTTTTAGGCAAATGGCCTGATGGTCCCCTTGCGTGCGGGATGGTGACCGGGAAAGGACTTTGTGTGGGAAGCGGAATGACCGATTTTCTTGGGGCACACGGGCATGCAAAATATTGGTATTTTGAAAAAGGAACACCCGTTCAAACCGAGGACCTGGACGAGGTGCTGGCCGGATGCACGGCTCAAGACGTTTTCATGAAGGGCGCCAATGCCCTTGATGCCATGGGCCAGGCCGGCGTACTGTTAGGGATGGAAAACGGGGGGACAATGGGAAAGGCCATGGGTCATGTCATGGCCAAGGGCATTCATTTCGTCATCCCTGTGGGGCTCGAAAAGACAGTGATCGGTTCCGTGGCGGACGATGCGGTTGAGATGGGTATCCATCGACTGGACTATTGCTCCGGCATGCCCGTAGGGCTGATGCCCCTTTCCGGCGAAGTGATCACTGAGATGGAAGCCATGGAGCAGTTGGCCCATGTGGAGGTCTTTCATGTGGCCGGCGGGGGGGTTGCAGGTGGCGAGGGGTCCGTTGCCCTCCTTATAAAAGGAGAAAAGGATCAGGTGGAAAAGATCGTTGACCTCTATACCCTTTTGAAGAAAGAGGCCGAGGAGGCGCCGGCCGGCGGGCCTGCCTTGTGTGCCGATCACAAGTGGCAGCACTGTGCCACGAAGAATATCTATTATGCAAGGAATGTAAAAGAGGGGAAATAGCCCGGAAAACGATTTCAACGAATAAGCGAAAGATGGAGAAAAACGATGCCAACGATCGATGAATATAAACCGGGAGCGACTCATTTCCTGATGGGAAATGAGGCTATTTCCCGGGGGGCCCTGGAGGCGGGTGTTCATTTTGCCTCCGCCTATCCCGGAACCCCGTCCAGCGAGATCATTCAGAGGCTGTCGGGTGCAGCCAAGGCCATGAATCTTCACGTGGAATGGTCTACAAACGAAAAAGTGGCGGCGGAAGGTGCGGCTGCAGCCGCATTTGCGGGACTTCGCAGCCTGGTAGCCATGAAAAACGCCGGACTGAGTGTGGCCTTAGACTATCTGACGCATCTGGCCTATACCGGGCTGGGTGAGGGGAAAGGCGCCATGGTAACGGCCGTGTGCGACGACCCGGATGCCCATTCCAGCGGGGACGAAACCGACTCCCGCTGGCTTGCCAAGTTCGCCTGTACCCCTCTTGTGGAACCGACCACCGTGCAGGATGCCAAAGAATTGGTGAAATGGGCCTTCGAGCTGTCAGAGGAATTCCAGTGCAACGTGATGTTCCGGGGATACACCAGAATCTGCCATGCCAGCAGCACGGTGGAGATGGGGACGTTGGACCGGATTGAGAAAAAGGCCGTTTCCGACAGCAGCCGATCCGTGACTCCCTACCTGGCGAAACCGAAGCATGCCGCCGTGCTTGAAAAACTCGAGCGGATTCGGGAACGATTTGAAGCCTCGCCGTTCAACGGGTATGAGGGACCGGAAAAACCGGAGCTTCTAATCCTGTGCGGTGGAAGTGGCTTGCTCTGTGCCGTGGAAGCCCTGGACGTCCTGGATCTTACGGAGAGGGTGGGGATTCTTCGCCTGGGAACCCTCTGGCCTTTTCCGAATAAGGTAGTCCGAGAACGGATGGCCGAGGTTAAGCAAATCCTGGTAGTGGAAGAAGTGGATCCTTTCCTCGAAATGCATCTGAAGGAACTCCTGGCCGATTCCCATATGGAGGACAAAATTGTTTATGGAAAGGGATCGAAGCATATCCCCACCCACGGCGAAATTACCCCGGACCGTGTGATTCAGGCCCTGGGAGCCATTTTTGAACTGGAACAACCGAGCAGGGGCAGCGACTACCAGAAAGCCGTTTCAGACGCATCCGATAAACTGCTCGTCAGCAGGGGGCTTACCTGGTGCGCGGGATGCCCCCACAGGGCCAGTTTCTGGGCACTGGGCCGGGCTGTAAAGGCGGACGGTCGAAATGCCTATGTTACGGGGGACATCGGGTGCTACACCCTGGACGTCTTCCCCGAGGGAAAAGGACAGATGAACCTGCTGCACGCCATGGGATCGGGATGTGGACTGGCGGCAGGATTCGGCCAGTTGGGGAAGTTCGGCTATGACCAGCCGGTTATTGCCATTTGTGGCGACTCCACCTTCTTTCACGGTACCATACCGGCCCTGGTGAACGCTGTTTACAACCGATCTAACATGATCCAGATCGTACTGGACAATTCCGCCACGGCCATGACAGGCTTCCAGGCCCATCCGGGGACAGGGTTTAATGCGGTAGGGGATCCCACCACCAAGGTCGACGTGGAAGCCCTCTGCCGCTCCCTTGGATGTGAAGTGGCGGTAAGCGACCCCTTTGATATTAAGGGCACCGTGAAGACCATGCGTGACCTGCTGAAACGGGAAGGGGGCGTTCGAGTCCTTATTCTTCGCAGGGCTTGCGAGATTGTTCGCATGAAAACAGAGAAGATCAAGCCCTTTGCCATGACGATCCTTGAGGACAAGTGCAAGGGGGAAGAGTGTGCGGTCTGCTCCAGTGCATTTCGATGCCCTGCTCTCTATCAGGATTTGGAAACCGGAAAGACCAGGCTCAAAGAGGAAATGTGTTCAGGCTGCGGCGTGTGTGCGGACATCTGTCCCTTTCAGGCCATTACCAGGGAGGAAACAGCATCATGACATCGACCATGGATCCGCAAAACCTCATCGTATGCGGGATCGGAGGGCAGGGCAACATCCTGCTCTCCAGGATGATCGGAAGAATTCTGACGGGAAAGGGATATCGGGTAAATATCGGCGAGACCTTTGGCGCAGCGCAAAGGGGAGGCTCCGTCTACAGCAGCATGCGGGTTTCGAAGACCCGGGACTTTGGACCGTTGGTGCCGGAAGGCAGTGCCCATCTCGTTTTGAGCCTGGAGCCGCTGGAGACCTTGAGAATGCTTCAATTTTATGGAAATCCGGACGTCCTTACGGTAACCAACGTTCAGCCCATCTACCCGGTGGGTGTCCTGTCAAAGCGGGTGGAATATCCCAACCTGGACAGCCTGGTTCAGGCCATAAGAGAGCTGTCCGCCAACACGTGGGTCTTGAACGCCACACAGATCGCCATGGACCTGGAGGCCCCCATTGTGGCCAACATTGTCCTGTTAGGTGCCCTGGCCGCCAGTGAAGCGCTCCCCATCAGCATAGAGGAGATGGAGGAGGAAATCCAGCGAAGTTTTCCTGGCTCTAAAGTGGAACTCAACCTGAAGGCCCTTCAAGCGGGATTCCAGGGGGCTTCACAAAAATAAAAATTGAGAAGTTGAAAGGCCCTTCATGGAAAAGAAAGTGTTCGTGGTTTCCAACGAATTGTGCAGCGGGTGCCGTAATTGCCAGACCTGGTGCTCGTTTGTGAACAGTGGAAGGAAAGGTTTCGGCCCTTCCGGGGGCAATATCCATGTCCTGAAAGACCCTCATGGTAAGCTGAATGTTCCCACAACGGCTTGTGACGGCAAAGGGTGTCCCGGGAATGAGAAGGGCGTACCTATCTGCATCGAAATGTGTCCTACCGGTTGTCTCATCTATACGGATATCAACGACCTGGTGGAAAGACGGGCTGAATGGGAAGAAAAGCGGCGTCTTCAACCGGTCTTCAAGTTGATTGCCCCATGGAAGTACCCCTACCCGTGGCGACCCTTAGAACGGGAGGAATTCTGATGTCTTACGGTTGGATGGGGCAAATTCTGAGGGTAGATCTGGCGACCAGAACCATCACCAAGGAGCCGCTGCCTGAAAAATGGATGAAACAGTACATCGGGTGCCGGGGAATCAACGACATCATTCTTTACGAAGAGGTGGGTCCGGACGTGGCCCCCTTCAGTGAAGACAATAAACTCATTTTCGGGACCGGGCCCCTTGAAGGGACCCCCATCGGCATGGGACGGATTTCCATCCAAACCAAGCACCCCAACCGATTCATTGCAGAGGGTGGGGCCGGTGGCTTCTGGGGCGCCCAACTGAAATTTGCCGGTTACGACTTTATCGTGGTTGAAAAAAAGTCGGAAACCCCTGTCTATCTTCTGATCGATGATGATCGGGTGGAGTTGAGAGATGCCACCCATCTGTGGGGAAAAGACACCCGGCAGAAATACCGGATGCTCAGGGAAGAGACGGGCCTTCGGGATGTTCAGGTGGGATCGATTGGACCGGCCGGGGAAAACCTCGTGGCCAACGCCAAGGTCCAGTTCACATTGGATCATTCCGGTGGAAAAGGGTGCGGAACCATCATGGGGGACAAGAAGCTGGCAGCCATAGCCGTCCATGGTACCGGAAGGGTTTCCGTGAAGGATGGCGAAGGCTTTCTGGCCGCCTACCGGCAATTCCGGCGAAACCTGCATTTGAAAGACACCATCGATGTATTTGTGCCTTCATGGTCTTTTAACAGCGCCAACATGCTCCTGGAATTGTTTAACGAGAACGGATGGGTTCACGCCCATAATGCCCAGAGAGGGACCTTCGAGCCCATGCTCAACGATGTGGAGTACCTGGACAAATACGTGACCAGGCCCCAGGGATGTTTCTGCTGCCCCTTTCCCGGGGAAGGCCGCAGGTTTGAGGTGAGGGAAGGAAAATATGCCGGGATCACCGGGGACGAACGGGAGGTGGGATTCGCCCAGGCCGGGGCCATCGTGGGAATCCATTCCTGGCCTGTGGTCATCAAATTCCGGGATCTGTGCACCAAGGCTGGGTTGGACGAAGACATGGCCATGTACAGCATCAGCTGGGCCATGGAGTGCTATGAAAAGGGGATTCTGAACAGGAAAGACACCGACGGCATCGAGCTCAGATTCGGAAAAGAGGATGCTTTCATTCGCATGACCGAGAAGATCATCGCAAGAGAAGGTTTTGGAGACATCCTTGCCCGGGGAGTCCAGGAGGCGGCACGCCTGGTGGGCAAGGGGTCGGAAAAATACGCCCTTACCATCAAAGGGAAAGAGATCGAGCGAATGCCTCAGAGAAACGGCTACCAGATGGCACTGGCCCTGGCCGTCAGCGAGGGGGGACCCGACCACACCCGGTGGTACCCCCCATACCCGCCCAATCCCCGGGCTATCCCATCGGACATGAAGCTCCCCTTCGATCCGGCCCTGGCCTACCAGACCCGGTCCGTGGAAGACAAGGGGAGACTGGTCAAGTGGCTCTACGACAGCCGGGCCGTGGTGGAGAGTCTGCCTTCCTGTGTCTATATGATCAGGGGCTTGATGGGGATCGACATGGGGATATGGCAGGAACTCTATACCACCTGTACCGGGGTGGAGACCACGGTGGATGAGCTCATAACGGCCGGGGAGCGAATCGTAAACCTGGAGAGGTCCTATATCGTGAGAGAAGGATTTCGACGAAAAGATGATACCGTTCCCAGAAGAATGCTGGAAGAGCCGATCCCGGAGAGGCATATTCCCCCCATCGGAAAAAACCTGGATATTATGCTGGATGACTACTATAATCAGCGGGGCTGGGATCGGGAAACCGCCATTCCAGAGGAGAAGACCCTTCGCAGACTGGGTCTGGATGGGGTGGCCGACGAATTCCGGCAAAGAGGAATCTTTGACGAGATCCCTTGAATGGGTACGGAGAAACCAATTCATGGAAAAAGAGAAAACCACCGAGCCCAACGGCCATGCCTATGCAAAATATGTGGGGCATATCGCCGTGATGACGGGCAGGATCCGCGAGACCATCAGCCTTCAAGGTGTTCAAACCGTTACAGACCTGCTGTCCGTATTGGAGGAAGAATACCCGGGTTTCAAAGAGGTATTTATGCCCCCGGGCGGCGTATTCAATTCGAGAACGGCCATCATCTGCCGCAGGGCGGGCGGGCCCAGTTTCGGTATTATTGATGAAAACCAGGAGATCCGGGATGGAGATGTCCTGACCCTCTGGTAAGGGTGGGGAGCTGGGCAGATCAGGCTGAAACTTGTGCGTTACCAAGTCGGTGCGTTTGAACGAAAGAATCGGTATCGGCATCGCTATCGGGATCGACTCTAAATGCATCCGTGCTTCGATACCGAACCCGATACCGATTTGGATCATTGGAATTTTTTTTGAAATGTCAGCCGGCAACCGGCAACTGCAAACCGTAAACCAAATGAAAAGCACGAGGAGGTCATGATATGAAAATCAGCGGTACCATCATTGATTTAAGCCAGGAGATCTATACGGGCATGCCGGTTTATCCCGGTCATGCCAAGACCGTGGTCTGGGAGCACATGTCACATGAAGAAAGCGGACGTATGTTAGGTACGGGATTTTCCTATCAGTCCAGCGGCCTCATGATGTGTGACCACGGGCCAACCCACATTGATTCCGTCAGTCATCTCTCCGCGGATCCCAACGCCCCGTCGGTGGAGGAAATTCCCTTGAATTATTGCGTTACTTCCGCCATCTGCATCGATGTGAGCGATGTGGCGCCCCAGACTCAGTTCGGGGCGGAGAAGATTGAGAGTGAACTGGACCGATGGGGGCTGGACATCCGCCCGGGGGATACGGTGCTGTTCCATACCGGTCACTACGCAAAATATTATGGGACGCCCGAATATGCTTCCCATCAACCGGGGCTCACCAGGGATGCCACGGAATATATTATTGACAAAGGAGCCATCAATTTTGGAGTGGACAATACCAGCCCCGACATGTTTTTAGACAAGACCTATCCATGTCATATGGTATGCAGGGAACGACAAGTCACACACATAGAGAATCTGTGCAACCTGGACAAGCTGGTGGGCAAGCGTTTTACCTTTATTGCGCTTCCCTTGCGAATACGGAAGGGCACGGGGTCCCCGGTGCGGGCGGCGGCCATCTTGCCAAAGGGTGAACCCGTGGAATGGGATCTGGATTCCTGAGACTTAAGGTTGATGAGAAAAATGTTGGAATAAAAATCCATGAGCTTCACAGAGGCTCGCTTAGATGAGAGGAGGCAAGTAATGAGTGACGATAGTGTTGTCAAATATGATGAAAAAGGGGTGTTGGACGGCGGTACCGTCGGGCTGCCCAGAGAGATGAGCCGGGACATCTGGCTGAAGGAAGTTTTCCCGGAATGGGGAAGCTTTCTCAATTACGAGATCGACCAGTTTCAAGTCAAACCGGGAACAGGCGCCATGTGGTATTTCGGGGCCATGTCCTGCGCCATCAAATCCCAGGCGGGGGCCGTTTTCACCGTTGACCTCTATTCCGGACCCAGTCTCTTTACCGACTATTCTTATTGTGGTGTGTGCAGGACCAGCGGCGCGGAGAAGCTCTACTGGATGCGGACCCATCCCATGGTGGTAGACCCTTGGAAATTCAAAAGGATCGATGCGGTTTGCATTACCCATCATCATCAGGACCATATGGATTTCTATACCATCAGCGCGGCCCTGCAGACCACCAACTGCAAATTCATCGCCCCGCCCGAGGCGGCTCGCAGGATGAAGGCCAACATGGGGGTTCCGGAAGATCGATTGATCGTGGCGGAAGTGGGCAAAAGCGTGCAGATTAAAGATATGAAGATCGATTTCGCCCCCAACTACGACATTATTGCCAGCAAGACCGGCTTTGACCCACCGGCCCCTTACGAGGAAGTGGCGGTAAGCTATATTTTCAACACCGAAGGGGGAAACATCGCCTTCCTGGGGGACAGCCTCTACCATAACGGTTACCGGATGGTGGGCGAGAAGTATGATATCAGCGCCGTGTCCATGGCCATGGGAAACAACGCACCCGGTTATACGGACAAGATGTCTCCCTGGGATCTCTGGCGCGTCGCCGAGGCCCTGAACACGGATGTCATTTTGCCCATGCACCATGACAACTGGGCCAACTGCTATGAAGATCCTTCTTATTTGGAGGATATCGTGGCCAAGAAGAACAAGGAGCCCAGGCACCCCGAAATGAAGGTGGTCAGCCTTCTGCCCGGCGCCCGGTACATCCATCCGGACGATAGGAGTATCGGTCGTTACAGCTATCCCGATAACCGGGAATTGATGAACTGGAAGAAGAGCGTGGAATACGGACCGGACGCCAAGAAATAGCAAACCTTTTTCCGCAAAGACGCCGATGTTTTCTCTTCCCTTTGTGAAACCGGCGTCTTTGCGTGATTTTCAAGGACACCTGCAAAATCTACAAAAAGCATCCAATGCCCATGATGACGCCTGAGCAGAGTGAGGAAAGCCTGAGAAGGCTCAACCCGGTGCTCGAAGGCCTTTTCCGTTGATGGAAAAGGGCTCTCATCCATGACCTTGAAAACCCTCATCCTCGCGGATATCCATGCCAACGGGGCGGCTCTTCAAGCGGTCTTCGATCAAGAGGGCTCATGGGACGAGATCCTTTTCCTGGGGGACGCGGTGGGATGGGGGCCCAATCCGGAAGAGGTCTTGAGTCTGCTTTCGGAACATCATGGGGTTTTCGTCATGGGCAATCATGACCGGAATGTGCTCAGGGCGGATGAAGCAAAGGAAAATGGGACATCCGATGCCCTTTGGATGAAGTGGAGCCGGGATCAGATTTCATCCAGGAACCTGGAATTCCTGTCTTCTTTTTCTCCCCCTTGCACCGTTGAGCGACAGGGGTTGAGTATGCGTCTCATCCATGGCGACGTTCTATTTGGGGGGAAAAGCCGTCTTTGGCCCGATTCCCCTCCCGAGGTGTACAGGACCCTCAAGAACCGATACCAAGAACCCCATATCCTGATCAGCCACACCCACATTCAGTTCGAACGGAGTTTCGAAGGGACTCATTTCGTCAATCCTGGAGGGTTGGGTCAGCCCAGGCTGGGTCGGGTCCTGGCTGGCTATGGTGTGCTGGAAAAAGGCAACATCCGTCTGGAGGCCGTCCCCTACGATGCGGAAAAAACCGCACGAGACATGGATCGTCTCCCCCTTGAAACGACCTTCATCCGGGCATGGCAATCGAGTTTCCGTAAGGGAACGGTTCCGGATTTTTACAACATACGCGATTTTTCGCCCTTGATGAAAATGGGTTTGCGATAGGTTATTACAGGAAGTTTCAAATGGTAAGAAAACCAAAGACCATACTCATCGTCGGGGCCCTTGACACCAAAGGGGAAGAGTGCTTTTTTATCAAGGATATGGTCGAGAAGAGCCGGCTCAATGGGATGGTGATCGACTGCGGTTCGTTGGGCAGGCCCTTCAGGAAGGGCGATATTACGCGCTATGAAGTGGCCCGCAAGGGAGGGACCTCCTTAGGCGAATTACTCAAGACAGGAGATAAGGGAAGGATTATTCAGGGCATGACCGATGGTTTGAAGGCGTGGGTCAGGGAACTCTACGAGAAAGACGAGATCCACGGCATCATCGCCCTTGGGGGAGGGCAGGGGACCGCCATGGGCACAGGCGCCATGCAGATGTTGCCTTTGGGTTTTCCCAAGGTCATGGTATCCACCATCGCATCGGGGAATATGCGTCCGTTTCTACAGACCAGGGACATCGCCGTTTTTCCCTCCATAACAGACGTTTTCGGCCTCAACTTCGTGTTTAATCGAATCCTGGAAAATGCGGTGCATGCCGTGACCGCCATGACCAGGAATTACAGGCCGATCCGTAAAGGCAAAGAAAAGGCCGTGGGGATTACCGCATTCGGTACTACCACACGGGGTCTCCAAAAGATGAAAGAAATCCTCAATGGGAAAGGGCTGGAAGTGATCCTTTTTCATGCCAACGGGACCGGAGGCAAAGCCATGGAGGAAATGGCGGACCTGGGGTATTTTGATGGTATCCTGGACTGGTCCACCCAGGAAATCATTGCCCAGGTGGGGCATGGCATCTTTTCATCCGGAGAGGACAGGATGAGGATTCCTTCTCAAATGGAAATCCCCTACCTGGTAGCTCCCGGGGCCATTGACTATATTACCATGGGACCTTACACTCAGCTTTCAAGGACATGGCAGAAGAGAAATATCATCATCCACAACCGGAACATCACGCTGGTTCGCGCAACGGAAAAAGAGATGGTCCAGGCGGCCGGTTTTCTTTCACGAAAACTCAATAAGGCCAGAGGCCAGGTCAAGGTCATGATCCCGTTGAAGGGATTTTGCGAACCAAACGCGGAGGGAAAACCGTTTTACGACCCTCAAGCCGATGGCGTGTTCATCCGGACTTTGGAAGAAAATCTCCGGAGTGATATTCCAATCATCAAGGTCGACGCCCATATCAACGACGTTTCTTTCGTCAGGAAGGGCGCGGAGCAGATGCTCCAGATGCTACAATAGACAAAGACAGAGGGAGGAAATCCATGGCAGTTCAGATTTATCCTATGAATACGGGATTTATTCGCCTCGACAAGGGCGTCTATATTACAGGTGGCAGGGGGTATGGGGAAGAGGTGGAGGTGCCCACATGGGCTTTTTATGTCACCGACGGGAAGGAAAAGATCCTGGTGGATACGGGCATGAGCCAGACGAAAGAAGCGGATGTTCACCATCCCGGCTCGTACCAGCCGGAAGGGTTCGCGATCGATGCCAGGCTCAAGGAACTGGGGGTTCACCCCGGGGAGATTGACACCGTCATTTTTACACATTTGCATTGGGACCATTGTGCCAACATGCATCTTTTTGAAAATGCACGCAACTACGTGCACAAGAAAGAGCTGGATTTCGCTCTTGATCCCCATATCCTCTATTATAAATCCTATTCTTCCAAAAAGATCGGGTTGAGCCCACCCTTTGAACATACCCGGTTCGAGACCCTGAAAGGAGAATACGAATATAATGATTACCTCACCATATTCCCCACTCCCGGACATTGTCCTGGACATCAATCCGTTGTGGTCAAAACCTCGAAAGGGCTCCATGTGATTGCGGGGGATGCCGTTTTTGCCGATGAAAACATGCTTCCGGATACGCATCGAAACCTGCCCTTCACACCCATGGGGCGATTCGTCAATATCTTTGAACTCTATCATAGCATGGAACAGATCATCAGCAGGGCGGACCATGTCCTTACGAGCCACGGAAAGAAAGTCGGTGATCAACCGGTCTATCCTTGAGGGGTTACATCATGAGTGAAATGTTTTCATTTTCCAATGAAAGACGGCAGTTCAGGGAAGTGTGCCGAAGGGCCTTTACCCTGGGCATGCAGGTGTCTACCGGCGGCAACCTGAGCATGCGAGTGGACGACGGTAGGTTTCTTGTCAAGCCAAGCGGAATTTCTCTTTTCGATTTGAAAGAAGAAGGGATTCTGCTGATGGATCGGGACGGTGTGGTGGTGGAAGGCAAGGGAAAGCCCACTAAAGAGTGGAACTCCCATTTCAACATCTATCAGGTGAGGGAAGATGTGAACGGTATCGCCCATTATCACGCGCCCTTTGCCACAGCCCATGCGGTGGCCGGGAAAGAGGTCCCTTTGTTGACCATCCATGCAAAGAGGATATTGGGAAGGGTTCCTCTCATTGGCCTTGCAAAGGAGGGGAGCGATGAACTGGCAACCATGGTCCGGGATGTCTTTGCCCACGGGTCGGTGACGGCGGCCCTCCTTTCGGGGCATGGGGTCATCGCGGTGGGAAAGGATCTCCTTGCAGCCCAGAATATGGCGGAACTCCTTGAAGAAAGTGCGAAAATAGCCCTTTTGAGCCGACTGGTGTGAGACTACGGTAGGCAGTAGACAGTAGGCGGTGGGCAGTGCCCCCCCCTCGTTCCCACGCTCCAGCGTGGGAATGCATACGCTTCTGCCTGACCGGGCTTGACCTTTTTTTCGGCCAGAGGCGACACTTGTGTGATTGTACACGGTTTACAGTTTACGGTTGACTGTTTTCCAGGTTCCAATTTCATTGGACGTTGGACGTTCTTTTTTTGTTTCGGATTTCGATATTCAAATTTTACCTGAACAGAAGTTTTCGCTCAGGTGCTACCTAAGTTTTCAGGAGGTTTAAAAATGGAAGAAAAAAAATTGAGAAGCACGAAAATCCTGAGCGGTGTAGAAAACGGTATCTATCGGGCCCTATATAAAAGCATGGGATACTCAAAAGATGACCTCACCCGACCCATGATCGGCATTGCCAACTCGTGGAACACCCTGGTGCCCGGTCACTTCAACCTCAATCAAGTGAGCGAGCATGTCAAATGGGGAATCTACCGTGCGGGCGGGACACCGGTGGAGTTCGGGGTCATCGGGGCCTGCGACGGGGTGGCCAACGGCCATGACGGAATGCACTACATCCTCCCCTCCAGGGAGATCATCTGCAACTCCGTGGAGATCTGCGTCCAGGCCCACCGACTGGATGCCATCGTCCTGCTGGCGTCTTGCGACAAGATCGTACCCGGGATGCTCATGGCCGCAGCGCGCCTGGACATCCCGGCCATCATGGTCCATGGAGGACCCATGGGGGGAGGGGTGGAATTCGACGGCCGGAAAACGGACCTGACGTCCATTGATGAGGCCCTGGGAATGTTCCGGGCCGGCAAGATCTCTGAACAGGAGCTCAGCGCCCTGGAAGACCTGGCCTGTCCCTCCTGCGGTTCCTGTGCCTTTCTGGGTACCGCAAACACCATGTGCTGTCTGACTG
>ERZ889078.960-NODE-960-length-24217-cov-6.230817_pt1 | contig 24217 bp, 21 predicted proteins | sample MGYA00521266_ERZ889078 | MGnify/ENA primary metagenome ERZ889078 (study PRJEB32303, sample SAMEA104408618) | aquatic metagenome | biome: Brackish water; feature: Pelagic; material: water | place: Baltic Sea | collected 2014-06-16T06:34:00 | depth 76,534 m ...
AGAATTTCAGGCTGCTGCCCGCCGAGGTCATGTCACGCACGGCATATTGGCCGATATAGGCATCGGTCGCGGCATCGCGGTGTGACTTGGAGGCAACCACCATGAGGGCCTCGTTATTAGGTTCCGAGACACGGATTTCACGCGCGATACCCGCGCGATTCTTCTCAAAAGGACCCATTTCTTCAACAGCTTGTCCATCGGCACGGGTGTAAAACAGCCGCCCCTTGGCGGGCGCATAAACCACGCCGCGCAGTGGCACGCCATTCTCGACATAGGCGATGTTGACGGTGAAATCCCCGCGCCGCTGCACGAATTCCTTGGTGCCATCCAGCGGGTCGACAATCAGGAAGGTCGAGGCGCGCAAGGCATGGCTGTCGGCCTGCTCTTCGGTGATCAGGGCGACATCGGGGTAGGCCGCGCGGAGGCCCGCCGAAATAATCGCATCTGCGGCCTCGTCAGCCTCAGTCACCGGGCTTGCATCTGATTTGGCGCGCACGTCAAAATCGGGCGTCGCGTAGATATCCATGATCTTGTCGCCAGCTTCCAGCGCCAGCCTGCGCATCAGCGATACGAGGGGTGAAAAGTCCATTGCGCACTCCGATTAGGGGCGGCCATGGCAATATTGCCAAAAACCTGAAATCCCATTATCATATGACTGTAAGGGATCAGCAAGATTTCCCGACTAAAAATATGATGAGGCGCGGTCCAGAGCAGAGGTGGATTCTACAATGTTCCAACGGGAAGTGCGGAAGAACCCAATGCTTGCGGCCTTGGGCATGTTGGAGTTGATCTTCCACGCCACTGTCCGAAATGTTCGCAAAAACCATAGCAATGCCGTCATCGGTCTTGCGCTGAACATTCTTCAGACGGTGATACTGGTTGCGATTTTCTATTTGCTCTTCCAAATTCTCGGGATGCGGAGCTCGGCTATCCGAGGTGACTATCTGTTATACGTCATGTCCGGAATCTTTATGTTCATGACGCATATCAAGGCGTTGGGGGCAGTAGCTGGCTGTGATGGGCCAACATCAGCAATGATGAAACATGCGCCGATGAACACGTTTATCGCGATCAGTGCCGCAGCTCTCAGCTCGCTTTACACACAGGTTCTGTCAGCGTCTGTGGTACTTTATGTCTATCATGCGGCCTTTGTACCGATCACCTTTCATGACCCTGTTGGCGTGATTGCGATGCTTTTGCTGTCGTGGGGCAGCGGCGTTGCCATTGGGACAATTTTGCTGGCAGTAAAGCCTTGGGCCCCAGATGCCGTAGGCATCATCGCGCAACTCTACCAACGTGCAAATATGATCGCGAGTGGTAAGATGTTCGTCGCCAACGCCATGCCAACATCCATGTTGGCAATGTTTGATTGGAACCCGCTGTTCCACACCATTGATCAGGGCCGCGGATTTATCTTCCTCAACTACAGCCCGCATTACAGCTCTTACACGTATCCGCTCAAGGTGACGTTGGTGCTATTCCTGATTGGTCTTATGGCCGAGTTTTTCACCCGCAAACATGCGTCAATCAGTTGGGGCGCCGGGCGTTAAGGCGGGTTTGTTCGGGCTTTCTTGTCTGGTCGTTCTGGGATTATGCGCGATGCGCCTTAATCCCCTGTCGCGGTAAACAAGTGAACTGCGATGCAGGGCGCACCCGTAAGCACCGCCGCTGGCGCTGCGACCAACAGGTCGTGATGTGTCAAAATATAATCTCCGAACTGCGCTTTGCCCAAGGCAAATATACAGAGCACCGCGCCGGACACCGGGGCAATGACGCCCCCTGAGACAACTTCGACCTTTGGTTTGGGCAGGTGCCGCCGTGTCATAACGTTGAAATCAACCGCAGGCCCGGTGACATTATGCGCCGCCAGCGCCATATCCCCGGGAAAGGCGACTGGGCAAAGCAGATCCGCACGAAAATTTGTGTTGCCAAGAAGGTCAAACCCCGGCCCGTCAATCACCGTCAGGTTCCGTTCAATATCGGGGAACAGCGAAAAGGCACCATCTTCGGCAACGATTGCCATCGAAAACCGCCACAGAATACCGCCATCTTCAGCCGTTTCGCGCAGCATCTCAATGGTTGTGCCGCGCCCATTGGCCCAAGCCATCTCAGCGTAATCTTTGCGGGTCAGGTGGCGCGTCATTCAGCGGCTTGGCCACCAATAACCGGGGGCACTGGCACAGTGGCCACAGGTTCGGGGGTCAATTCCTCAAAGTCGAAATTGTCGAGCTTTGCCGCGCGTTTGCCCGCACGTTCGGCGGCGACCTCGATGCCCTCCAGATCGGCGCGGGCCTGATTGAAATGGGTGCTGAGCTTTTCCACGCGGTTCACGACAAGTTCCACATCGCGGTGCAGCAACCGCAATGTCGCGCGGATCGCCCCAGCCTGCTCCCGCATCCGTGCGTCTTTCAGCACGGCGCGCATGGTGTTGAGCGTGGCCATACATGTGGTCGGCGAGACGATCCAAACCTTGACCTCAAACCCCTCGCGCACCAGTTCCGGAAAATTGGCATGCAGCTCGGCATAAACCGCCTCGGAGGGCAGGAACATCAGCGCGCCATCGGCAGTTTCGCCCTCAAGGATGTATTTATCCGAGATGGCCTTGATATGCGCGCGCACCGAAACCCGCATGAACCGTGCCGCCTCGGTCATTTCCGCCGGGCTTTGGGCGCGGCGCAGCGCCTCATAAGCCTCCAGCGGGAATTTGCTGTCGATGACGATGGGGCCGGGGGGATTGGGCAAGTGGATCAGGCAATCGGCGCGCTTTCCGTTCGATAGCGTGACCTGCATCGAATAGGCATCCGAGGGCAGCGCCTTGCGCACGATGTCGTTCAACTGAATTTCACCAAAGGCCCCGCGGGTTTGCTTGTTGGATAAGATATCCTGCAATCCCAAGACGTTGCCAGATAGTTTCTCGATATTTGCCTGCGCTTTGTCAATCGTCATCAACCGCTGCTGCAATTCGCCCAAACTGTGCGCGGTGCGGGTCGATGTGCCTTGCAGGCTTTCCGTCATACCACGCTGCACCTCCGTCAACCGCTTTTCCATCAGTTGCAGCATGGCGGTTTGGCTATGGGTCTGGGTTTCGGAAACATGGTGCAACCCGCCGGCCAAGCGTTCCTGCCCTTCGGAAAGCTGCTGCACCCGTTGCCCCAGCCAGCCCATTTCGCGCATCAAGGGTTCGGTTGCCTTGGCAGAGCGGCCAGCGGCCCGCAGTATCAGGATGAAAAAGCCCAATACCACAAGGATCACACCCCCGATGATCAGCACCAACGGGTCGTTCCAGCGATAGATTTGGCCTGCAATTTCGATCATCGGCGTCCAAACAGTTTTTCAATATCGGCCAGTTTCAGCTCCACATAGGTCGGGCGGCCGTGGTTGCATTGGCCCGAAAGGGGGGTCGCCTCCATTTCGCGCAGCAAAGCGTTCATTTCCTCGGCCCGCATCTGCCTGCCAGAGCGGACAGAGCCGTGGCAGGCCATGCGCGACAACACGGCGTCAATGCGGCCCTGTAAACGGTCGGAATTGCCCAGATCGGCGATGTCGTCGAGAATATCGCGCAGCAGGGCCGCCGCATCGACACGGCCCAATATCGCCGGAACTTCGCGCACCGCGATGGCCGCGCCGCCAAAGCCTTCGATCACAAGGCCAAGCTTGGCCAGCTCTGGCGCGATGTCCAGCAATCTGGCGGTATCTGACGGGGAAAGCTCAATTATTTCGGGGATCAGCAGGGCTTGGGCGGTGATCCCGGTGGCGTCACGCTGGGCTTTCAGCCGCTCATAGACAAGCCGCTCATGTGCTGCATGTTGATCGACGATTACCATGCCATCGACGGTTTGGGCGATGATGTAATTCTCATGCACCTGCGCGCGCGCGGCCCCAAGCGGGCGGGCCATAGCGTCAAGCGGGGCTGCATCCTCAACCCGTGCGGTGGGCATTTCGGCAAAGCCGCTGATGAGCGGGGAATGCGGGGCGGGGGCTTGATACGCAAAGGCGCGACCAATCGCACCCGCCGAGGGGCGGTCCATCTGATAAACCCGCGCAGGCGCGCCGGGTTCGGGCTGAAACGCGCCAAGGGTCTCCGCGCCAACGGTGGAGGACGCGCGATGCCCGGCCTCGGCCAATGCATGGCGCAGGGCAGAGACGATGAGCGCCCGCGCCAGCGCAGGGTCGCGAAACCGCACCTCGGATTTCGCGGGGTGGACGTTCACATCAACACTTTGCGGGTCACATTCAATGTTCAGCACGGCAGCCGGGTGCCGGTCGCGGCTAAGCACATCCATATAAGCCGCACGCAGAGCGCCAAAGAGCAAACGGTCTTGCACGGGGCGGCCATTCACAAACAGGTATTGCGCCGCAGATGACCCGCGCGAATAGGTGGGCAGTGCGGCATAGCCCACAAGGCGCAGCCCGTCGCGCACAGCGTCAATGGCCAAGGCATTATCGGCAAAATCCCGGCCCAGAACGGAGGAAACGCGCCCATGCAGCGCATCAAAGAAATCACCCGAGGCAGGGTCGGCGCGAAACATCACCCGGCCATCGCCACCCGACACATCGCGCAGGGTAAAGCCGACCTCCGGCTCGGCCAGCGCCAGACGTTTGATTACCTCGGCAATCGCCTGCGCCTCTGCCCGGTCAGTGCGCATGAATTTCAGCCGCGCGGGGGTGGCGTAGAACAGGTCGCGCAATTCCACCACGGTGCCGTGGCTGAGTGCGGCGGGGCGCACCGCATCCATCCTGCCGCCCGCAACCGTAATGGTCGCGCCGTCGGTCTCCGTCGTGCGCGAAGTGATGGTCAACCGCCCCACAGCGCCCAGCGAGGGCAGCGCCTCACCACGAAAGCCGAAGGAATGGATGTTCAAAAGATCGGTACCATCGATCTTGGAGGTCGCGTGGCGCGACAGGGCCAGTGGCAGATCATCGGGGGTCATGCCGCAGCCATCATCAGAAACGCGAATCAGGGTTTTGCCGCCATCGGCATAATCCACCGTGATCCGCCGCGCGCCGGCATCCAGCGCGTTCTCCACCAACTCCTTCACAGCAGATGCGGGCCGTTCAACAACCTCACCCGCCGCGATCCGATTGATCGCGGATTCGTCCAATTGACGAATGATAGGGCGGGATGCCGCGTGTATATTGGGACTGCTTGCTATCATACTACTATTTCTAGCATGCTGCTTTAGATTCGCCTACCTCGGGCCAAAGCTTATCCACCACTTTCGCGCAACAAGTCAGGGGTTGGTTTGCAGGCCCTCCGGTTGGCCGACCACCACGAAATGCAGCGCGTCCGGGTTTAGCAACCGCTTGGCCACGCGCGCCACATCGCTGCTGGTCACCGCCTCAATCAACGCATTGCGGCTTTGGGCGTAGTCGATGGGCAGGCCTTCCGTCTGCATGCCCACCAAGATCCGCGCGATGCGGGCATTGCCATCAAAACGCAGCGGGTAAGACCCTGTGAGATAGGTCTTGGTCGCGGCAAGTTCTGCCTCTGTCACGCCTTCGCTCGCGATGCGCGCCCATTCTGCCTTGACGATTGCAATGGCCTCGGCGGTTGTTCCATTCGCGCTGGAAAACTGGCCCAGCACCATTTCCGCGTAATCTTGCGGCGCAAGATAGGTGCCAATGCCGTAGGTCAGCCCGCGTTTGTCACGCACTTCGGTCATCAGCCGTGCCGAAAACCGCCCACCGCCCAGAATCTCATTCAGGATAAAGGCGGCAAAGAAATCGGGGTCATCACGTTTGATGCCTTGATGCCCAAAGTAAACCAGCGACTGAGGGCTGGGAAAATCAACCACCGTCACCCCGCCATTCAGCGCCCAATCGGCGCGTTTCGGGGCGGGCAGGCCTTTTGCGGGCAGGTTGCCCAAAAGCTTGTCGAGCAGCAGGCCAAGCTCCTGCGCCGTGATATCGCCGGTGGCGGCGACATAAAGCCGATCCCGGCTGAGCGTGCCTTTGAAGGCCGCAAGGATGTCGGCGCGGCTCAGACCTGCGACGCTTTCCTCGGTCCCGTCGCCGGAACTGCCATAGGGATGCGCGCCGAAAGCCATCCGGTTGAACTGGCGCGCAGCAATGGTGTCGGGGTCTTTCATGTTGGACCGGATGTTTGCCAACACTTGCCCGCGCACCCGCTCCACGGCATCGGGGTCAAAGCGCGGCTCCGTCAGGGCCAGAAGCAACAGGTCCATCGCCTCATCCCGGTTCTCGGTGAGAAATTGGGCGGAAATGCCGATCCCGTCCATCCCGGCCTCAAACCGGAATTGGGCGGCCAGCGCATCGCGGGCATTGGCAAAGCCCTGAGCATCCAGATCGCCTGCACCCTCCTCGATCAGCGCTGTCATCAGATTGACCACACCGCGCTGATCCACCGGATCGAGCGAGGTGCCTCCCCGAACCCGGATTTCCAAGGCGGTAAAGGGGATGCCATGATCCTCCACCAACCAAGCCGTGATGCCGCCGGGGGATTTCACCGCCTGAATCGGAATTTCGGCCTGTGCGGGCAAGGCAAAGGCAACAAGGGCCGCAAAAACAAGGCGCATCATCATTGTCCGGCCTCCGCGTCGGTTTCTTCCTTCATCAGCCAGCCGGTGACCGCGTTCTTGCGGTTCAACACCTCGCGCGCGGCGACCATCACCTCTTCGGGCGTGACGGCTTGCAGCACATCGGGCCAAGCCTGCACATCGACAACCGTCAGGCCGCCAGTCAAGGCCGCGCCATAGGTTCGCGCCAACCCGGCCACGTTGTCACGCGCATAGATTTCATCCGCACGCAATTGGCGCTTGATGCGGTCAAACGCCTCTTGGTCAACGCCATCGGTCAAGAATTTGGCGATAACCGCGTCCACCGCCGCCTCCATCTCGGCCAGTGAAACATCTGGCATCGGCACGGCGACAAAGCCGAAATTCGTCACATCCAATGACACGCCATCATAGAAGGCACTTGTATAAACAGCCGTTGCCGCATCCCCAAATTGCAACGCACGCGCCATGACCGACGTTGTGCTACTGCCGCCCAAAAGCTCTGCCAGAACTGTAAGGGCAGCGGCCTTTTGCTGTGCGCCACTGTCGCGTTCGGGCGCCAGATAGGTGCGGATGACATAGGGCTGCGCCACTCGTGGGTCTGCCATGGTCAGCCGCCGTTCGGACAGTTGCGGCGGCTCTGTGGGGCGCAGGCGTGGAGCAAGGTCGGGGGTAGGGGCAACGGGGCCATAATGCGCCTCGGCCATGGCCTTAACCTCATCTGGGTCCACATCGCCCGCAACGATCAAGATCGCATTATTGGGCGCATAAAACGTGCGGTAGAACGACAAGGCATCTTCCCGCGTCAGGGCCTCGGCCTCATGCTTCCAGCCAATAATCGGGATGCCATAAGGATGGTTGAGGTATTGCGCCGCCCGTCGCTGTTCACCAAAGAGCGCGCCGGGGTCGCTGTCTGTGCGCTGCGCCCGCTCCTCAATAATCACGGCGCGCTCGGTTTCCACATGCGCGTCTGACAAGATGAGGCCGCGCATCCGATCAGCCTCCATCTTCATCATCAGATCAAGCCGGTCTACAGCAACGCGTTGGAAATACCCGGTATAATCGTAAGAGGTGAAAGCATTGTCATCGCCGCCCTGCGCATCAACCACAGCCGAGAATTCACCGGGCGCCACGGTTTTCGTGCCCTTGAACATCAAATGCTCGAGGAAATGCGCAATGCCCGATTTGCCCAAGGGTTCATCCGCAGCGCCAATGCGATACCAAAGCATATGGGTGACGACCGGCGCGCGGTGATCTTCGATCACGACCGCTTCCAGCCCGTTTTCAAGAGTGAATGTTGTTACCTTGTCTGCAAGGGCGGCAGTAGACGTCAGCACGCCCAGCAACAAGGGTAAAACCAGCTTAGGCAGCATCAACATCTCTCCTATCATCCTGCCGATAATACCTAAGCAGCCCACAGGTGAGGTCAAGCATGTTGACGGATAAGTGACGCGCTATGAACGTTTATTCGCCAGCTTGCGCCGGGGGGGCCGAAACAGTGCGCGCACCGCGGGCGCGCCAGCGTTTCAATTCGGCCTGCTGATCCAGCGATTGCGCTTCATAGGCGCGGAAATAGACGTTCACGTTGAAGATACGCTCCAGAACACGGCCTTTATTGTCGCGACGGAATTCCAGATCTTCGGCGGCAAGCTCGGTGCGGATAGACGCTGAGCGGCCATAGCGCGAGGCATGATTGACCAAAGACCCATCCCCGGCCGGAATACCAGCGCCTTCACGGATGCGTCCGCCAAGGGCTGCAACGGCATCGGCCTCGGGCGTAGGGTCTGTCAGGTTGCTGCCGCCCAATGTCGGCTCAGGCAATGCTGCCAAATCACTGGGCATTTGCAACGCCTTGGGGGGCAAAATAGCGAATTCATCCGGCCCATCGCCCGTGGCGCGCAGGTTCATCAAACGCGGATCACCATCGTCACAGGCGGCCAGCGTCAGCATCGCGATAGCTGCGAGTGCCAAAACCCCTTTTCCTGCAAGCATTTCCGCCTCCTTCAATCAACTGCCCTCTGTTTAGCTCAAAGTAATCGGTACGTCACGGGGTCTTTCGCACCTTACTCTTGTCATTGGCAGCAAAAAGAACAAGCCCTGCCGCACCAACAAATATCGCAATGTCGGCCACATTGAACGCATAAGGGTTTTCAAAGCCACAGCATGACATATTCAGAAAGTCCGCAACCGCGCCATAGGCTAGCCGGTCTACCACATTTCCCAAGGCCCCGCCGACTAGTATTCCGGCAGAAAGTTGCGCATTTTTCGGTTGCTGGGTGCGCGCCATCCACCGCCAAACCCAAGCGGTGATCGCAAGTGAGACCACGATCAACACCCAGCGCACAGCCTCGGCATCATGGGCAAACAGGCCGAAATTGACCCCTTTGTTCCACGCCATCCGAAACGTCAGGTACGGAGGCCACACATCCATATAGCCAATTTCGCGCAGGTTAAGGCCAAACACCACGGCCAGTTTACTGACCTGATCCAAAACAAAAATCACAAAGGCTGCCCAGAACATCCGCATGTCAGTGCCGGAAATGCCGTTGGCCGGTAAACACCATTGCCAGCCCTGCGGCATCGGCGGCGGCGATCACCTCATCGTCGCGCATTGAGCCACCGGGCTGGATAATCGCGGTGGCCCCGGCCTCTGCTGCTGCAATCAAGCCATCGGCAAAGGGGAAGAAGGCATCAGAGGCGACGACCGCGCCTTTGGTCAGCGGGCCGGACAGGCCCATGGCCTCGGCCATGTCGATGGCTTTGCGGGCTGCGATGCGGGTGCTGTCGATCCGGCTCATCTGGCCAGCGCCAATGCCCACCGTAGCGCCATTTTTGACATAGATGATCGCATTGGATTTGACATGCTTGGCCACGGTCCATGCCATCAAGAGGTCACGCATCTCAGATTCGGTTGGCGCGCGCTTGGTAACAACGCGCAAGTCATCCAGGGAAATATTGGCCGCATCGCGGTCCTGCACCAAAAACCCGCCCGCGACCTGACGATAAGCAAGGCCGGGTGTTGCGGCATCAGGCAGGGTGCCTGTGGTTAGCAAACGCAGGTTCTTTTTGGCCGCAAACACGGCCCGCGCCGCCTCATCAGCATCCGGCGCGATGACGACTTCGGTGAACGTCTCCACGATCTTTTCAGCGGTTGCGCCGTCAAGCGTTTGGTTCAGCGCAATAATTCCGCCAAAAGCAGAGGTGCGATCGCAGTCGAATGCGCGGGCATAGGCCTCTGCCAATGTCGCGCCGGTTGCCACGCCGCAGGGGTTTGCGTGTTTGATAATCGCGCAGGCCGGGCCTTTGCCTGCAAATTCGGCCACCAACTCAAAAGCCGCATCCGTGTCATTGATATTGTTGTAGGATAACTCTTTGCCCTGCCATTGCTTGGCGGTGGCCACGCCGGGGCGGTTCGTGCCATCGGTGTAAAACGCCGCTGCCTGATGCGGGTTTTCGCCATAGCGCAGGGTTTGCGCCAAAGTGCCCGCAAAGGCACGGCGGCGTGGGGCTTGAACGCCGATCGCATTGGCCATCCAGTTGGATACGGCCGCGTCATAGGCGGCGGTGCGGGCATAGGCCTTTTGCGCCAGCTTCTTACGGAACTTCGGGCATGTCGCGCCATTGTGCTGATCCATGTCGCCCAGCAAGGCAGCATAATCCTCGACATCGATTACGACATTGACGAAAGCATGGTTCTTAGCCGCAGCGCGGATCATCGCGGGGCCGCCAATGTCTATATTCTCGATACAAGTGTCATAATCGGCACCTTTGGCCACGGTTTCCTCAAACGGGTAAAGGTTGACGACCAGCAGATCAATCGGGCCGATGCCGTGCTGTTCCATGGCGGCCAGATGCTCGGCATTGTCGCGCAGGGCCAGCAAGCCGCCATGCACCCTCGGATGCAGGGTTTTCACGCGCCCGTCCATCATTTCGGGAAAGCCCGTTACATCGGCCACATCACGCACCTCTAGCCCCGCCTGACGCAGATCATTGGCGGAGCCGCCGGTAGACAAAAGCTCTACCCCGCGCGCTGCTAGGGCGCGGGCCAGATCAATCAATCCGGTCTTGTCGGAAACGGAAAGAAGGGCGCGTTTTACCGGGACGAGTTTGGAAGTCATGGGCGGATACCTCTGAGCAGTATTGGGTCAGGCCAGGATCGGAAGCTCATCGCGTTCCAGATCGCGAATGGCCAGCGGAGTATCCTGTGCCTTCGCCAAGGTCCAGCCAATCACGGCATCAAACTCTGCTACATGGCCAGAAAGCACGATTTGTTTGGCCGCACGCGGGTTCAACCGCCCCTTTTCCAAATAGACCGAGGGTTCTACCGACAATCCCTGCGCGCCCGAATGGCGGAAAATCCAAATCTCGCCACTTTTCAGAGCAAGGGAGACCGCGTTGCCTCCAAGGTCAATCGCAGCATCGACATCGGGGTGCAGGTGAAAACGGATGGAAAAGCGAATCTTCGCTTCGGCTTTGCGCGCCATTGCCGCTGCAAGGCGGGCCCGGTCGATTGGGGAAATGGCGCGCAGTTCCTCCTGCCCACCAAGGTGGCGGCCATCATGCGACAAGATCAGCAAGCGCGAATGCGTCAGTCCATGGGTCGCGACCCAGCCATCATGGGCAAGGCGCAGGGCATGGCCTTCGGCGGTTTCCGTCGGGCGGGTTTGGGTCACATGGGCGCGGTCGGCCATGATCTCTGGCGTGCCGCGATTCAGGCGGCTGGAGGAATAGCCCTCAACCGAAAGGGTGGAATGGCTGGGCGTCGCGCGGCCTGCACGGTGCCATTCAGCGCCAAACGGCGCGCCGGAACCACAATTGACAATCACAGGACGCCGCCCTGATGTCATTTCAAACGCAAGCGTGGAGGCATGGGCCGAAGCCCCCGCCCGCCCACCCGGCGGGTCAGCCGCATCAATGATGATCGAGGTGCGCCCACCCGAAAGCCGCAAAAAGCCCATAGCTGGCCCGCTGCCCGGCGCCGTCCTTACCCCTGAGGCCGCAAGCGCATGGTCCAGCCGCCCTTCCATTCCGCGCCCGCCCCCGTGAAACCGCGCCAAGGCCCCATCTGCATGACGCAGGCTGCGTAAAGTGGGTGCTATACGCTCAATCGCGGCACGGTGGGCCGGTGGCACTGCCTGTCCTGCTTGCCCAAGTGCCTGCGCAGCCCATGTGAGCAACGTGAAGGCATCCAGCAATTCTTCGGGGTTGCGGGTGGGCAAGCCGCCATGCACGTCAATCTCCGCCTCACATTCCGCAGCCAAGGCGGCAATGGCGGGGGCGACAACCCGCTCCATCCCGGTTAACGCCAGCCCGGCATAGATCAGGCCTGTCAGCGCCTCAAACCGTGGCAGGCCGGGGGCAGAGGCCCGCCAGCGGCGCGACAAGAACATGGTTTGAGCGGAAAGCGCTTTGAAATAGATCTGCGTATCGGCAGAGCTTCGCCCATTCATCAGGAAAATCGCGTGGTTGATCCATCGGATCAGCCGCCGTCCGGTTAAATCCGGGATCCAACCGGGGCCGCGCCCTTTGCCATAACGGGCGATCCAGCCCCATGTCCAATCTTGTGCGCGGGCGCGGGCAATGGGGTCGCCCACTGCGGCCAGATCATCCAGCCAGCCAAAGCCGTGCGCTTCAACCCAGAATTCAGGAGCGGTTGCTGGGACGTCCCAAAGCAAAGTTCCGGGGGCCTCGATAAGCTGACCTGCAAACAAGAAATTGCCTGTGGTCAATTGTTTCCCACGTGCGAAAAGGCCGATGCTGCGCGGTTCGGGCTGTGAGACAAACCCCGTCGCCGCATGACTTCGCGACGCGCGCCAAGCCGCCAGCCAGTTCTGCCAACGCATCATCCGCGCTGCGAACCCGTCTTTACGGGAAGGAGCCAAGGTGCCTCATGTCTACTGCCACTCAATCGTATCGCCCGGTTTCGGGTCTGCTTGCGTACAATCATAACCGTCTGGCCGCGTACTGTCACCGCTAAAGCGTTTCGGCTGAAGTTGCATCAGAATTCTCGGCCTCTCAATCAGCCGCAAAGCTGATTTTGGGCGCGAGTTTGGATCTGTGATGTTTCAACGCAAACTCGAAACGCTCTAATTGCTTTGTTCCGCGACGGGAAGCCGCACGCGTGCCATGAAAAACCCGTCCATTCCGCCCCATTCCGCCCAATAATCAGGGCGCAAACGCAAGCCACCTATATCGGTGATCCATTCGGGCTCTATCCCCGACAAGGTTGGGGGCTCCACGCTCAGGCCCGGATGGCGCGCAAGTGCGGCGGTAAGCTGCGCCTCCCCTTCCTCAGGGAATAAGGAGCAGGTGCAAAAAACCAAACGCCCACCGGGCTTCAGGAAGGCCAGCGCCCGGTCAATCAGTGCCGCCTGCAGCGCCACCAGATCCTCAAGCTCTGATCCATCCTTGATATAGGGCAAATCCGGGTGGCGGCGCAGCGTGCCGGTCGCAGAGCAAGGCGCATCCAGCAGCACCGCATCAAACAAGGCATCGGGCTGCCAATGCAGCGCATCTTCGGCAATCACCTTGGCCTTAAGGCCGGTGCGCGCAAGATTTTCAAGCAGCCGCGCCAGCCGCGGGGTGGAGATATCAAGGGCCGTGACCGATGCCCCTGCCGCCGCCAGTTGCAGCGTTTTGCCGCCGGGAGCGGCGCACAAATCCAGCACCGTTTCGCCGGGGCGCACATCCAGCAACCGCGCAGCCATGGAGGCCGCTGCATCCTGCACCCACCATGCCCCCTCGGCAAATCCCGGCAGTTGCGACACTTGTGACGGGTTTGCGAGGCGCAGGCTGCCGTTGGGCAGCAGCGTCGCGCCATCAATCTCTGGCAGCGCGGCCTTTGGCGTCAGGTCCAGCGGTGGGGCGGCGGCCTGCACCGCCTCTATCGCCGTCACAACATCCCGGCCCCAGTGATGCACCAAGGGTTGGCGCAACCATTGCGGCATGCGTTGCGGCGGCAGTTTGGCAAAAGCGTCTTCGGTTGCGGCAACCTTGCGCAGCACCGCATTCACCAAGCCCGAAAGATGCCCGACGCGGTTGCCGTGCCGCACCACATCCACCATCGCATTCACCACGCCATGCGCCGCACCGCCATCCACCACCAACTCTACCGTGCCAAGCCGTAAGGCATTGCGCACCAGCGAGGGGGGCGATTTGCGCAGATAGGGCTTCAGCACCCGGTCGGCTTGTTCGATATGACGCAGGGTTGTCAGCACAAGACGCTGTGCGCGGGCCTTGTCGGATGGGGAGAGGCCTTTCAATGGGCCATCCGCCATATCCAGGACTTGGTTCAATTGTTGCCCCTCATCCAGAACGGCCTCCAAAAGCGATACCGCTGCGCTACGCGCTGCCGTTCCATCTACCGCCATAATGTCGCCCCTTGTTGCCCCGCCGATCCTTGCCGCCTATATCAAAGCCAGAGCCCAGACAAGGAAGCCCGCAATATGTCCAGCGACGAGACGCCTGCCAACAGCGCGCCGAGAACGCTGCCCCCCGCAGCCCAACGTGCCTTGGCAGAAGCCGAAGCGCGCCGCCAAAAGGCCGATGCCAATGCCGATGCCTTGCCAAAAGAGCTTGGTGGGCGGAAAGGGCCGGAACCCGTGCGCTATGGCGATTGGGAAAAGAAGGGTATCGCGGTCGATTTCTGACCGCGAGTCATATCCCACAAGACTATATGGCCGCTTTCTGCGCCCCGCCTTCATGGTTTTCAGCGGTGATCGCTAAAACCGTCGGGGCATCGTAGTCATTTATCGCAGGCACAGGGCGCCACCAAATGCGTATTTTTCGCGGTAAACTGCAATATCGCGCGACAAACACGCGAAACAACCCATATCATCGAGATATATGCACACTTTCCTTAAAGGATGCGGCCTAAAATCTGTCCAAATTCAGGGAGGATGCAGATGGGCCCGTTCCCACATAATGCCACACGCGCAGAGATCACCGAAGCCAACCCGGCCGGGACCGATGGGTTTGAGTTCGTCGAGTTCGCCCATCCAGAGCCTGAGGCGCTGGAGGCATTGTTTACGCAGATGGGCTATGTCCGCGTCGCAAAACATAAGACAAAACAAATCACGCTGTGGCGTCAGGGCGATATTACCTATGTAATCAATGCCGAGCCGGACAGCCATGCGATGCGTTTTGTTGATGAGCACGGCCCCTGCGCGCCCTCAATGGCTTGGCGGGTGGTTGATGCGCAACATGCTTTTGAACACGCGGTTGCCATGGGCGCCAAACCCTATTTAGCGCCGGATCGCACGCTTGATGTGCCTGCGATCATGGGGATCGGTGGCTCCATCCTTTATTTTATCGACCAATATGGCGACAAGGGCAGTGCCTATGACGCGGAGTTTGACTGGCTTGGCGCGCGCGACCCCAAGCCGGAGGGGCTTGGGTTTTACTACCTCGATCATCTGACCCATAACGTCTATCGCGGCAATATGGACACATGGTGGGATTTCTACCGCGAGCTGTTCGGCTTTACCCAAATCCATTTCTTCGACATCGAGGGTAAGATGACCGGGCTTATCAGCCGCGCCATCACCTCGGCCTGTGGCAAAATTCGGATTCCGCTGAACGAATCAACCGATGACAAGAGTCAGATCGAATCCTACTTGCGCAAGTATAAGGGCGAGGGCATCCAGCATATCGCGGTGGGCACCGAGAACATTTATGACGCAACCGACCGACTGGCCGCGAACGGGCTGCGCTTTATGCCCGGCCCCCCGGATGCTTATTACGAGATGTCGCAAGCGCGGGTGAATGGCCATTCAGAGCCGTTGGCGCGAATGCAGGCCCATGGCATTTTGATTGACGGCGAAGGCGTGTTTGACGATGCAAATGGCGACCGGATGACCAAAATCCTGTTGCAGATTTTCTCCAAAACCGTGATCGGCCCGATCTTTTTCGAGTTCATCCAGCGCAAGGGTGATGAAGGCTTTGGCGAAGGCAACTTCCGCGCCTTGTTCGAAAGCATTGAGCGTGAGCAAATCCGTTCGGGGGAATTGCAGGCCGACGTGGCTTGATGAGGCCTGATTGGGTTTGATGCAAAAAGCGCGGCGTCGGCCTTTGCGGGTAAAACACGCGATGCGAATGCCCCTGCCGCCCTTTGCAAATCAGGCATATTTTTGGGCCTTTGCCAGCGCGCCTTTTTGCGCGCAAGGGACAGGCTCATGGTGCGAATATTTGCTTTAGCCACCATGGCAAAATATGACAGGTTGCTTGGTGCCCGTTATTGCATTTTGGGCAGCATTGAGGCATGGCGGGGGGTATATCCGCAACCGACCTAAAAAGATCAGAGATAGGGCAAATCCATGACCAGCAAGGCCACACCCGATATTATTTACACGAAGGTTGACGAAGCACCCCAGCTTGCCTCGGCATCGCTGCTTCCCATTATTCAATCTTTCGCATCGGCGGCTGGCATTTCGGTTGGGACCAAAGATATCTCATTGGCGGGTCGCATCATTGCAGCCTTTCCCGAAGGCCTGACCGAAGACCAGCGCCAGCCCGACGATCTTGCTGAACTCGGCGAGTTGGTAAAAATGCCCACCGCCAACGTGATCAAGCTGCCCAATATCTCGGCCTCGGCGCCGCAACTGGTGGCGGCGGTCAAGGAATTGCAAGCCAAGGGATATGCCATCCCTAACTATCCAGAAGACCCGGCATCAGCGGCGGAAAAGGCTATTCGCGCGCGTTTTGATGCCATCAAAGGCTCTGCCGTGAACCCAGTTCTGCGCGAGGGCAATTCGGACCGGCGCGCCGCGAAGGCGGTCAAGAATTACGCCATGGCAAACCCGCATTCGATGGGCAAATGGGCCGCCGACAGCAAGACTGTCGTGACCACCATGTCGGGCAATGATTTCTTTTCCAACGAAAAGTCCGCCACCCTGACAGCTGCACAAGCCGGGGCTGCGCGCATTGAACTGGTCGCCAATGATGGCAGCATCGCCGTCCTGAAAGACGGGATGAAATACACCGCAGGCACCGTGGTGGATGCGACTTTCATGTCCGCCCGCGCGCTGGACGCTTTTCTGGCCGAGCAGATTGCCGCGACGAAAGACGCGGGCACCTTGTTCTCGATCCACCTGAAGGCCACGATGATGAAGGTGTCGGACCCGATCATCTTTGGCCACGCGGTCAAGGTGTTCCTTCAGCCGGTTTTCGATGCCTATGGCGAAAAACTCGCGGCTGCCGGGATAAACCCGAACTCGGGCCTTGGCACCATGCTGGATCAGGTTGCCGCGATGCCCGAGGGCGACGAGATTCTCGCGGCCATCAATGCCGTGATAGCTGAACGCCCACCGCTTTACATGGTGAACTCTGACAAGGGCATCACCAACCTGCACGTGCCATCTGACGTGATCATCGACGCCTCGATCCCGGCGCTGATCCGGGCGGGGGGCAAGGGCTGGGGGCCGGACGGCGAGGCCAGCGATACCAATTGCATCATTCCTGACAGCTCTTATGCCCCCATTTATGACGAGACGGTGCAGTATTTCAAGGAAACCGGCGCGCTGGATCCGCGCACATCAGGCACCGTGCAAAACGTCGGCTTAATGGCACAAAAGGCCGAAGAATACGGCTCGCACCCCACCACTTTCGAAATTCCCTACAACGGCACGGTCCGCATCGTGCTGGCCAATGACGATATCTTGCATGAGCATGCGGTTGAGGCAGGCGATATCTGGCGCTCGGCCTCAACCAAGCAGGCACCGATCGAGGATTGGGTGCAGCTGGCCATCAGCCGCCAGAAAGCCGAAGGTTGCCAAGCGATCTTTTGGCTGGATGCGGCCCGCGCCCATGACGCCGAACTGATCAAATACATCCAACCGATCCTTGCCGCCGCAGGGGCGACCGACAAGTTCCAAATCCTGACCCCACGCGCCGCGACCCGCCTGTCGCTTGAGACGATCCGCAAAGGCAAGGATTCCATCGCGGTATCGGGCAACGTATTGCGCGACTATCTGACTGACCTTTTCCCCATTCTGGAACTCGGCACCTCGGCCAAAATGCTGTCTATCGTCAAGCTGATGAATGGCGGCGGGATGTTTGAAACAGGCGCGGGCGGCTCGGCGCCCAAACATGTGCAGCAGTTGATGCAAGAAAACCATCTGCGTTGGGATTCGCTGGGGGAGTTTTGTGCGCTTGGCGAAAGCCTGAAGTTTCTGGCCGAAACCAAGCACAACGACAAGGCCCGCATCCTTGGCAACGCCGTGGATCGGGCCACGCAAGGGGTGCTGGACCACAACAAATCGCCAGAGGCCAAGGTCGGCAAAACCGACAACCGCAGCAGCCACTACTTTTTCGCTCTCTACTGGGCCCAAGCCCTGACCCGTCAGAACGAGGACCCCGACCTCATCGCTCATTTCGGACCCATCGCCAAAGCGCTGGAGGAAAATGAGGCTCTGATCCTTGCGGAATTGGCGGCGGCAGAGGGCCAGCCTGCTGATCTGGGCGGCTACTACCATACCGACCCAAAGAAAACCGACCACGTCATGCGCCCTTCGGCTACCCTGTCGCGTATCCTAGGCGAATCCTGAAGGTTCGGTCCCAGTGTTTGGGGGGATTACCCCCTAAACTCTGCGGATCCATGACCAAAGTATAGTTGGAACGCCCCCGACAGCCCTATCTCAGGCACTTACCCGTCTCGCAGCCGGAAGCGTTGGATCTTGCCTGTCTGTGTCTTCGGTAACGCACTGACAAAATGTATTTTTCTGGGGTATTTGTAGGGGGCAATCACGGCCTTCACATGGTCTTGCAACCGTTTGATACAAGTGTCATCTCCCGCAACGCCACCCACCAGGACCACATGCGCCGCGACCACCTGGCCCCGCGCCTCATCCGGCTCGCCCACAACAGCACATTCCAGAACATCCGGATGCGCCAGAAGTGCTGCCTCCACATCCGGCCCTGCGATATTGTAACCGCCGGAAACGATCATATCATCCGTGCGCGCGGCAAAGTGGAAATAGCCGTTTTCATCCTGCCAAAAGGCGTCCCCTGTCAGGTTCCAGCCGTTTTGCACATATTTGGCCTGCCGGGTATCATCCATGTACCGACATCCCGTCGGCCCCCGCACGGCCAAGCGGCCAACCTCGCCGCGCGGCATCTCTTTGCCCTGCGCATCAACCACCTTGGCCTCATATCCCGCAACCGGGCGGCCCGTGCAGGCTGGGCGGTGATCGTCAAAGCGGTTGGTGATGAATATATGCAGCAATTCGGTGGCCCCAATACCGTCCAGCATCGGCTTACCTGTCTTTTCCATCCATTCCTCATAGACCGGCGCGGGCAGGGTTTCCCCCGCCGAAACCGCCGCGCGCAGGCTGGAAAGATCTGCCCCCTCTTCCATCGCTTTAAGCATCACGCGGTACGCCGTTGGCGCGGAAAAGCACACAGTCGCACGGTGTTTTTGAATGATTTCAATCAGATTTGGCGGTGACGCGTTTTCCAAAAGGCAAGCGGACGCGCCAAAGCGCAAGGGAAACACCGCCAAGCCACCCAGCCCGAATGTAAAGGCCAGCGGCGGTGAGCCAACGAACACATCTTCTGGCGTCACCTGAAGCACTTCGCGCGCATAGCCATCGGCGATGGTCAGGATGTCGCGGTGAAAATGCATCGTCGCCTTCGGCTCTCCGGTGGTGCCAGAGGTGAAGCCCAGAAGCGCCACATCGTCCCGCCCGGTCTTGGGTGCATCGAACCGCACAGACTTACCCAGCGCCACGCGGTCCAGCTCCGCATCATGATTGGCGGTGCCATCAAACCCGACGACATGCTTCAAAAAGCGGGAGGTTTTCGCACAGGCGACCATTTCGTCCATCAACCGCGTGTCACACAGGGCCAGCGCCACTTCGGCCTTGTCGACAATCTGGCCAAGCTCCCCCGCGCGCAGCATCGGCATGGTGTTCACCACCACTGCCCCCGCCTTGGTGGCCGCCAACCATGCTGCCACCATCGCCGGATTATTGGCCGAGCGGATGAGCACCCGATGCCCCGGCTTGACGCCATAATCTTCTACCAAGACGTGGGCTATACGGTTGGTCCAATCCGACAGCTCTTTATAGGTGCGCAGGCGGCCATTCCCGATCAGCGCGGTATGGTCGCCAAAGCCCTTGGCAACCATGCCATCGGTCAACTCCACGCCTACGTTCAGCCAATCCGGATAGGCAAACCCCGCGCGTGGCAAATCAGGCCATTGTTCCGCATGCGGCAAGCGATCACGGGTGAAGGTATCAACATGGCCAGTGGGTCCGAGTTGCATGAGAAGCCTCGTTAGGTTTGTGGGATGACGGCGGTTGCTTCGATTTCCACTTTCGCGCGGTCTTCAACCAGGGCGACCACCTGAACCAAAGCCATGGCTGGGAAATGGCGACCAAAATGGGTGCGATAAGCTGCTCCAATCTCGCGCAGACTTGTCAGATATTCCTGTTTGTCGGTCACATACCAGGTCAGCCGTGTCAGATGGCGCGGCTCTGCCCCAGCCTCGGCCAAAATGGCCTTGATGGAGGCCAGACATTGGGCAACCTGTGCCGCGAAATCATCGGTTTCCCATTCCTGATCTGCGTTCCAGCCAACGATGCCGCCAGTGAACACCATGCGCCCGGTTGCCGCCACGCCATTGGCATAGCCCTTTGCCGGCTTCCAATTTTTCGGGTGCAGTATTTCATGCGGGCTTGCTGCGTCATTCATCCGTCATTTCCTTTCGGCAAAATCTGTCATCCGCGCCCGAACGGCACTGTGCCAAGGCTGCGACTGCCCGTTGCCATCGACGTTCACCAAGGTCAGATCTGCGGTTAGCCGATCAATGCCGCCGCCTTCGGCAACCAGTTGAAACGCCACCGAACTGCGCCCGACCCGCGTGATCTGCAAAGCAAAGGTCAGCTTTTCGCCAAGCCGCGATGGGGCGTGGAAATTCACCTCAATCCGCGCGGTTGGCACACCGCTGCGATCTTCCATCATTTTGGCGAATGAACAGTCCAGCACATCGGCAAAGAAATTCTCCACCACTGAATTCGTCATCTCAAAATAGCGGGGGTAAAAGACGATCCCCGCCGGGTCGCAATGGTTGAATTCTATCTGAATAACACGGGTGTATATCATGGCTCACGTCCCAAAAACATCACGTTTGGCCCAAGATTGCGCGCGCAATGACGATGCGTTGCACATCGCTTGCACCTTCATAAATCCGCAGGGCCCTGATCTCGCGATACAGGCTTTCCACCGCAAAGCCATGGCGCACGCCGTCACCGCCATGCAGTTGCAACGCGGTGTCGATGACGCGCTGCGCCGCCTCGGTGGCATATAGCTTTGCCATTGCCGCCTCACGACTCACGCGGGCAGCACCTTGGTCTTTTGTCCAGGCGGCCCGGTAAACCAGCAAGGCGCTCGCATCTATCTGCAAGGCCATATCGGCGATATGCCCCTGCACCATCTGCAATTCGGCCAATGCCGCGCCACCGATTTGCCGGGTCTTTACGCGCGTCAATGCCTCCTCCAACGCGCGGCGCGCAAAGCCAAGAGCGGCCGCGCCAACCGTTGAGCGGAACACATCGAGCACCGACATCGCCACCTTGAAGCCCGCACCTTGCGTACCGATCAAAGCGCCATCGGGCACAAACACCCCGTCAAAACGCAGATGCGCCAACGGGTGCGGGGCCATCACCTCAATCCGCTCGACCACGCTAAGGCCCGCGCTATCCGCCGGAACCAGAAAGGCCGACAGCCCGCGTGCGCCCGGCGCCTCGCCCGTACGGGCGATCACCACATAGACATCGGCGATCCCACCGTTGGAGATATAGGTCTTCTCGCCGGTAATCCGGTAGCCGCCCTCAACTTTCTCCGCCAGAGTCACCGTCGCCGCCACATCAGACCCCGAGGCAGGCTCTGTCAGCGCGAACCCCGAAATCGCAGCCCCGCGTCGGGTTTTTTCCAGCCATAACCGCTGCTCACTGCTGCCAAACAAAGACACAGCACCCATGCCAAGGCCCTGCATGGCAAAGGCGAAATCGGCCAACCCATCATGGCGCGCCAAGGTTTCGCGGATCACGCAGAGGCTGCGCACATCCAAGCGCTCCCCCACGCCTGCCCCGCTATGGTGCAACCAACCAGCAGCGCCCAACATGGCTACCAGCGACCGACAGGCCGCCTCCACATCAGAATGATCGACCGGCAACATCTCAACGCACCACGCCTCCAGCGCAGTGGCCAAATCCCGGTGCCTGTCTTCAAAGAACGGCCATTCCAGAAAGCTCTTGTCTGCCACGTTCACCCTTTCCTCAGGTCGCTACGCGCGCCATCAATCCCCGGCGAAAACCGGCTTTTCCTTGGCCATAAACGCATGATAGGCGCGTTCAAAATCGCGGGTTTGCATACAAATGGCCTGCGCTTGTGCTTCCGCCTCAATCGCTTGTTCCAGCCCCATGTTCCATTCTTGGTTGATCTGGGTCTTGGTGATGCCATGGGCAAAGGTGGGGCCCGCTGCGATCCGCGCGGCCAGTGCCATCGCCTCAGCCTCCAGGGCCTCAGCCGGATGCAGCGTGTTCCAAAAGCCCCAACGCTCGCCCTCGGCCCCGCTCATCGTGCGCCCGGTGTAAAGCAACTCCGCCGCGCGGCCCTGCCCGATGACGCGCGGCAACATCGCGCAGGCCCCCATATCGCAGCCCGCAAGCCCGACCCGCGTAAAGAGAAAGGCACATTTCGCGCCCTCGGTCGCGAGCCGCAAATCTGACGCCATTGCGATAATCGCGCCAGCGCCCACGCAAATTCCATCGACAGCAGCAATGATCGGCTTTTGGCACTGGATCATCGCTTTCACCAGATCGCCGGTCATCCGGGTAAAGGCCAAAAGCGCTTTCATATCCATCCCGACCAGTGGCCCGATGATTTCATGCACGTCCCCGCCCGAACAGAAATTCCCGCCGTTGGAGGCGAAGACCACCACATCCACATCCTCCGCATAGGGCAGCGCGCGGAACATGTCGCGCAATTCGGCATAGGATTCGAAGGTCAAAGGGTTCTTCCGCTCTGGCCGGTTCAGGCGCACGACCGCGATCTGATCCTTTACCTCCAACAAGAAATGCTGTGGCTTTAGCGTCGCCAATTGGGTCATCCCGGATCCCTCCTCAGTTTTTTCAAAAGGCTGGTGAGCTGTTCGATATCGGCATCCGTCAGCCGCGAAAACAGGGTGTTCACCTCTGCCTCATGCCCCGTCGCAAGCTCTTCGAACTGGCGAAAGCCTTCCTCGGTCAGGGCGACATGCACCGTGCGGCGGTCCGTTGCCAAAGGCGTGCGCTTGGCCAGCCCGTCCTTCTCCAGCCGGTCCACCACCGCCGTTGCATTGCCATTGGACACCAGCAGCATCCGGCTCAACTCAGACATCGTAATACCGTCCCGACGCCGCCAAAGCGCGGCCATCACATCAAAGCGCGGCAAGGTTGTATCATGCTTAAGGCGCAAATGCTCGCGCAGGTGGCTTTCAGCGGCGCGGGTGACACCCAAAAGCCGGATCCACATTTTCAGGCGGCGTTTAGAAAGCCCGCCAACCTCGCTCATATTTCACCGCCCGAAAGCGCAATGGCCTGTCCATTCACCGAATCCGCGCCCGGCCCGCAAAGCCATAAGGCCGTTGCAGTCACCTCATCGGGGCGGATCAATCGGTCTTGTGGATTTGTCGCGGTGAGCACTGCGCGCGCATCTTCCGTTGATTTCCCCGTTTTCGCCACGATATTGGCGATGGATCGGTCGGTCATCTCGGTATCCAGATAGCCGGGGCAAATCGCATTCACCGTGATCGGTCTTCTCGCAACTTCCAAAGCAAGGCTGCGCGTCAGCCCCACCACCCCATGCTTGGCCGCAGCATAGGGGGCGGCATAAGCAAACCCCCTCAGCCCGGCGGTGGAGGCAACCGAGATCAGCCGTCCCCAACCCGGCATTTGCCGCAGGCCTTCACGAAGCGTCAGAAAAACGCCTGTCAGATTCACGGCAATCATCGCGTTCCACTGATCGAGCGTAGTGCGGGCCAACAGCCCGCTATCGGCGGCCCCGGCATTGGCAATCACGATGTCGCAGGGGCCTGCTGCTTCAAACATCTCCCGCACGCTTTGCTCTTGGGTCACGTCGGCTACCACGGCCCGAATATTTGGGTTGGCCCGCGCAAGTTCCGTCAGGTGCGCCTCACGCCGCCCCGTCACCACGACCTCCGCCCCTGCTTCGGCAAAGCTGCGGGCCATATCGGCCCCAACCCCGGTGCCGCCGCCAGTAATCAAAACACGTTTGCCCTGTAGCGTCATGCCCGTATCGCCTCCGCTGCCTGTACGGCCAACCGCCTCGCCTGTTCGGCCCCCGCAAGATAAGGCAACGGCCACGACCCTGCGCTATCACCAAGCGTTAGGGCTGCGTGCAATGTCCAATATGGGTTCGCCAGATGTGGGCGCGCAAGGCATACCAGATCGGCGCGGCCCGCCATGAGTATTGAGTTGATGTGGTCCGGCTCAAAGATATTACCGACCGCCATGGTCTTGATCCCGGCCTCATTGCGAATGCGGTCGCTGAACGGGGTCTGGAACATGCGGCCATAGACCGGGCGCGCTTCGGTGCTGGTTTGACCAGCGGAAACATCAATAATATCAGCCCCCGCGGCACTGAACATCCGCGCGATATCTACGGCGTCTTGGGGCGTCACGCCCTCATCGCCCAGCCAGTCA
>ERZ889078.961-NODE-961-length-24166-cov-13.588072_pt1 | contig 24166 bp, 13 predicted proteins | sample MGYA00521266_ERZ889078 | MGnify/ENA primary metagenome ERZ889078 (study PRJEB32303, sample SAMEA104408618) | aquatic metagenome | biome: Brackish water; feature: Pelagic; material: water | place: Baltic Sea | collected 2014-06-16T06:34:00 | depth 76,534 m ...
GTATTTTAAAAGTGAATTCTTTCATGAATATCTAAACCAAAAATAAGTACTTATTTTTGGTTTAGATATTCATTTCTTTTTGACAAAATACTACGATATCCAAAAAAAACACATTCGGTTCCTTTTAAAATAATTGTTATAAACCATTATATGCTGTATTCAACCAATTCATTCTTGTTGTATACCAATTTTTTAAATGTGTTACCTCTGCTTCATAAGACCCTAAAACAACTGAATTTGGCCATACATAAACACCAATAGTGTTCCATTTATCATCATTTTCTTGTTGTGCCCATTTTAAATAGTTTGCATATGAATCCATTTTATCTAAAATAAAATTTTGATTTTCTCTAAAGTATAAAAAACGAGTTTTAACTTTTGTAACAAAAGCAGGATCTTGAAAAAGACGAGCATACCATTTATGATCTTTTACCCAAAATCCTTCAGGATATTCACATTCTGAATAATTAACATTCCCAAAAGCTAAATCGAAATCCCAAAGTGGACCCATTTTAATTTTTTCGCCTGTAATAACATTCAAAAAAATACTTGAAAAACTTTTTGAATCTTGATTCTTTGTTATTTCACTAATTAAATACCAATCTATAAAACTATCAATATCTATGTATTTTGCATATCCTATATTAGGATCTTTAAATTGATTACTTTTTAAAACCCCCTCAAATTCGTTTAAAAGATCTTTTGCGTAATTGTATTCTGCACTATTATAATCTAAACTTGGTTCTTTTATATTTATTAAAAAATCAGTTGTGTAAAAATATACATCTTCAGGATCTAATCTTTCTAATTGATCAATTTCTAATAAATAACCTGTATTGCCTAAAGCAACCCTATTACTGCCTTCTTCTACTTTTTGTGAAATATTGTACGTTCCATTGTATTGATTATTAATATATACTTCTGAAAAAGCACTTTTAGGGGTCCAATCCAACTTACTTAAATATCCCATTTCAAAAGATATCGTATTCCTAATCATAGTTTTATCAGAATACTCTGCCAATAAAATCCAAGTTTTATCTTCAGGCATATCCAACATTTGAACTTTATTGCTAAATTTTAATTGAAATGGTTTTTTGGGATGAACGTACCAAGTAGAATTTCCTCTGCCTTTTATTTTCATTGAAGTCTCCACCAAATTAGTGTAATTTCTTCCTCCATCTATAGTTACAAATCCTGTTCTATATTCTTCTTTTGAATCAATAGCTAAACCACTGTCTGTTTTAAGATAAATAATTGGCAAACCTGTAAACTTAGCTAAGTCAACTATGTAGTCTTCCGTACGTCCGTCTGTAGTTTTTACGGTGTAAGTAACTAAATCTGTAAAATTATTAAAAGTTGTTCCGCTTTGTTGTTTAATATTATTGATAACAACTTCTAAACCATCGTGTTCAAAAGTTGCAACCATGTTTTTTATATCAACATTATCAACTATCCTTCCCAATATCTTTTCACCTTCAACAGTTAAATTTATGTCATTAAGCAAACTTGGATTGTTTAATTTTAAAAAAGAAAACTCACTTATACTTGTTCCTTCTATAATTACCGGCTCTTCATTTATAGTCCCAGATTCGTTACTACAAGAAGTTAAAAATAGAATGCTTATTATAAATAAATTATAGATACTGTTTTTCATGATAACAGTTTTAATTTTTATATATTTAATTATTTTTGAAGTAAAAAATTTCTTTTACTAACTCTTGAGGATTTCCACCAACTTGTACTTCAAATTCTCCATCTTCCGTAATCCATGTATTATGAATTCCAATACTCTCTAAATCTTTCGAAGTTAACATAAAATTAATTGTTTTTGTTTCATTTGGATTCAGTTCTATCTTGGTAAAACGGACTAATTTTTTTGAATCTGGAGAAACTGTTGCTATTAAATCTTTTAAATAAACTTGTACTACTTCTTTCCCTTCTCTATCTCCTGTGTTTTGAATATCAATTGAAATTTTAAGCTCCTCATTACTTAATAATGTGTCTTTACTTATTTTTAAATTTGAATATTTAAAAGTGGTATAGGATAATCCAAAACCAAATTCAAACTGCGGATAAAAACCATCAAAACCCCAATTTACATCTCTAATATCTGTCTTTTTATGGTAATAGGTTAAATAATTTCCTGAATATTTTGGATACGTATATGGCAGTTTACCACTTGGATTTATGTCACCAAATAACACATCAGAAATTGCTCTTCCTCCTTCATCACCAGGTAAATATGCCATTACAATGGCGTCAACTAGCGGTTCAATCTCACGAATTATTCTTGGTCGTCCTTGAACCATTACTAATATGATTGGTTTCCCTAATTTTGAAAGTTTTTTTACCAATTCTTGTTGTGTTTTTGGAAGTTCTAATTCGTTAATATCTGAAGGCTTTTCCGAAGCTGGGATTTCACCAACGCAAACTACAATATAATCAACGTTTTTAGCTTTTTCAACGGCTTCATTAGCATTGATGTCTTCCAAATAATCTGTTCCTTCAACAAACTCTATATTGGCTGTACCAACTTGCTTTTTTATGGCTTCTAAAATTGTTAATTTACTTGGGTCGTTAAATTTAGTGTCTTGTCCAAGAAACGATCTTGACCAAGCGCCGTTTAATATATTTATTGAGTTGGCAGAATAACCTGTAACCAATACTTTTTTGGTTGATAAAAGTGGAAGAATATTGTTTGCGTTCTTTAATAATGTAATAGCTTCACTTGCTGTTTGGTAATTTGCTTCAATATGCGATTCACTTGCAAAATTAGGGTACTCTTTCGGATTGTTATAAGGAACTTCAAAAAGATTCAAGTAAAACTTGAGTCGCAGTATTCTTGTAACGGCATCGTCAATTCTAGCCATTGAAATTTCACCTTTTTCAACTAAATCAACAATATAATCTACCACATCCGCATCAAATGGATTCATCAATAAATCCAATCCAGCATTCACAGCCATTTTTGTTGCTTCACGTTTGTCTTTTGCTGAAAGATGTCCGCTAACTAACAAATCTACATCACTAAAATCTGAAATTACAACACCTTTAAAACCCAATTCACCTTTTAAAATATCATTGATATAAAAGGAATTAATATGGCAAGGAATTCCATTTACAGCATTTGAACTTATCATAACTCCCATTGCACCATTTTTTATCGCTTTTTCAAATGGAGGTAAAAAATATTGACGTAAGCTGTTTTCTGGAATTAAAGCATTAGCTCTATCTTTCCCGTTTCTTCCAGCGCCATATCCAATAAAATGTTTTAAACAAACGGCAGTGCTTTTTGAATCTTGCAATCCTTTTTGTTGTGAACCTTGAACATAAGCAGCTGTCATTTCTGAAATTAAGTAGGGGTCTTCTCCAAAACTTTCACTAATTCTTCCCCAAAGTGGATTCATAGCTACATCGGCATTCGGATTAAAATTCCAAGGAAGTGAGGCTGCTCTTGATTCATATGAAGTAATTTCGGCACTTCTTTTAGAAAGTTCGGTATTCCAAGTTGCTGCAATCCCTATTTGATGCGGAAACATCACAGATCCATTAACATAATTAGCACCGTGAATATTGTCAATCCCATATAAAACAGGAATTCCCAAACGTGTCTTTTGCATGGCTGAATCCTGAATTTTTTTAACTATTTGATACCAATCTTCTCTTTCTGCGGGATAACCCGGTGTATTGTGAATAGAGCCAACAGCATACTCAATAAGTAACTTTTTAAACTTTTCCTGATCAAAAACGGCACGCTCTTTAGAATCCCAATAGCCACCTTGTAATAGTGCTGGTAAACCAATATTTAACATTTGCCCAGCTTTCTCTTTTAAAGTCATTAAAGCCAATATTGAATCTACCTTCACATCAATTGAAGAAGATTCGGAGGGATTGGGTAATTTATTTTGACCATTACAACAAACGGTTGATAAAAAAATAAATAATATGAGTGGTAAATAAAGGCGTTTCATTTAGTTGGATTTAATTGAATTTGTTTCAAGTGTTTTGCTGGTTTTTGAAAAAAACACAATGAGTTTGTGTATTTCTCCAGTTCTCTCAAATAACTGTTGACTGGTTTTTTTATAAAGTTTTAAATTATTGAATTTTATAGTTTTTTTGTCGTTAAAAACAACTTCTAATCCATTTTTATCAGCCAATTTATAAATAATTGGAACTTGGCAATAGGTGAAGCAAAGTGAATTTTTATCAAGAATTAATTCCTGTTTTTGTTGATTTACATCGGTATATTTAAATACATTTTCGCTCACAAGAAATTCTTCTTTTTTTAACAAATCAGGTTGAAAATTCAACATTCCATTTTTAACAAAAACACCCAATTCTCCAAACCTACTCAAAACATCTTCTTTCACTTGACCAGTCATTCCTGGTTGTTGAGCTCCTTTATTTGCTGGTGTATGCGAATATGGATCTGTTGGGAATGCGCCGTATAATTCCGGTGATTTATGCACTCCAATTCCTTCGTTTATTTCGTAATAATGATTTTTTAACGCATTTATAATTTCAGAGTTAACATTCGTTTCTATTGCTTTTATACAGTTTTCTTGAACTACTAACGCTAGTTTAGAAACCATATGCCAATAAATAGACCCAAGTCCTTCATAACCGAAAAAAGTACCCGATCTTCCCGTAAATTCTTTGTGGTTAAAAATAGTTTCAAATGTGGACAAAACTAATTTGGTATCCTTTTCAACAAGTTTTTGAAATGGCTCTTTCGATAATTTTTTTAAAGCCTCTTTAAGACTGTTTGCATTGTTAAAATTTCCATTAAAATGGTAATTTCCTAAAACATCTTTTTCTATTATTTGTGAATTCCCATCTTCTAGCAATTGCTTTAATAACGCTGATTTTTCAACTTCAACGGAAGGAATATTGTTTTTATCAATAAACCGTGCAAGTTGTTTGTTTGGATATAACAGGTAACTGTTTTGATCTTCTCTGTACAAGGCACTTTTTCTTAAACTGTTTAATAAGTCTAAACTTTCATTTGCCGAAATAATATCAGAACTTAAAACAGCAACTTGTCCTTCCAACATTACCGGCAAGTAATTGATTGAAATTTCCTGCTCATTTTCAATCGTCATTAAGTTGTACGAATGGTACAAATTATCTGAACGTTTATTTGCTTTAATTGAATGATCTAAATAGTTAAGCGTGATTTTAGTGAAATTTAATAATTCGCTTTTTTTAATATTTTTCTTTTTCCCCGAAAAACTTTTTTGATAAATAGCCGTTCTAAAATTACTGGCTGAAGTTCCTAATCCGTCTAAAATACTTTTTCGTTCTTTGTTAGAAATTTCACCAGACAGTAAGTGTTCATATCGATTAAAAGTGGCAATTATTTCATTAAAACTAATTACCAATTCTTCAGATATAGCAACTTCTTCAATAGTTGAATTTGTAATAATTGTATTGAAGAAATTTAAAAATCTTCGTAAGTAATACAAGGTAACCATAGATACTCCATTGCCAACCAACGCATTATTTGCGTCATTCCATTCTGGTCTTTGCGTATTCAGCCAAATACCAGCTTCTGGGATAAAATTGAATATTTTGGCCAATAAAGTTGTCATTAATTTTTCAATCAAATTTACCTTGCAAATAGTGTTATGTTGATTTAAAAGTAAGGCTCCATCAGCTCCTAATTCCAGTTTTCGTTGATTGATTTTTTTATCTAATTCGTGGTCAAATTCAATCGTGTCTTTTGGATTTTTCAGGATTTCTGAATAAGGTTTAATTTTATAAGGAACATTGGCATACGCAAATAATTCCTGATTAAAATATTCAGCTAACTTGTTCGGATAGTGATTTTCAGTAAATTCTAAAAATTTCAGCAAATATATAATTTGATGATCTCCCCAATAACCAATAAAAGACCAAGGGTTATCCGGTTCAATTACTTCCCAATCAAAACCATGTTTTGTAACTCGGTATGGGTTGTAACCCTCAAAAGTTGTGGCATTTAAAAATTTGTGAATCATGCTTTCAATAAATTCTGGGTAAGAATGAGCCAATGCTTCCCAGTTTTGGAAAATATCTCTCCAATTCCCTTCATAATCCAAAATTTTTGAGCCGTCAATTTCACTTCTTGTATTTATAGAAAATCGATTCCAAGGCCTGCTAGGATCGCCGTGCCTTCTGCTAAATTTTAATGGCATATATTCAAAACAAAGTCTTTTAAAATTAGAATCTTCGCTTTTTAATGCAACATTTTTCAACTCTTTTAGAGATAAAACAGCTGGTAATTGAAGTAAAATATTTCTTTGAAGTTGATATGTTTTAATGTTTGCTTTTTCAAGATACGTACTAAAATCAGCAGAATCAATTTGATAATTTTCATCAAAAATACCACCACGCATAATATTGAAAAGGGTATTCGAAAAATGCCTGGTTGTGCGAAGTTCGTCGTTTGTAACTTGCAATCCATCTGAAGCACCAGTTAATTGAATCAGATTTTGTGTCCCTAATTCAACATCAGCTAAAACTTCTTGATATAATTTTTGAGATGATTTTAATTTTTCTGAAATAGCAACTATAGCCGAAGGTCCTTGATTTACGTTGGCTACAATTATCCAATTTTTTGTTGAATCAGCTACTAGTTTAAGATCTGAACAAATAAAATAAGCACCTTTTTCTGCTCTTACATCTATTTCTTGCTGAATAGCTTCTCCTTTTCTAAAATTATTCAGTTGTTTGGAAGTTATCAGTTTTTTAGATTCTTCAAATCCAATAGACCAAGCAATGGTTGCTTTTAGTGCTTCACTAGGTTCCGATTTATCAACAATAATAGCACTTAAGGCATAAATTCCCAATCCTATTTCAGCCTCTAGTTCATTTTTTTTGTAAGCATCAACCAAATTGCTTTTTCCATTTTGTAACTCAGCTGAAAGTCCGAACGGAAGTATATTTTGAATTCCGTCTAAAACAGTTACTTCAATAGTTTCAAGCGTATTGTTAATAAGTGAGGCTTTTTTTACAAATCCAAACTGATTGCTGTTGTTCCATTCATATTGAAAAGTTAGTCCTAAATCGTAATTTACTTCTTGGAAAATAATTTTATTGCCATACTTATTTTTATATAAATTTCTGCTAATTACATAGACGCCTTCATATTTATCAGAAAATGGTTCCCACAATAAAGATTTGTCTGCTTTATGAATTTGCAGTAACGTTTTGCTCCCTGTAATTTCAACTGATTCAGTTATTTTATCATCTGTATAATAAGGAAAAAGTGCTGCATCACAATCTTTTCTTCCTGCGGTTAATCCGCCATTACTGGAAATGAACATCCAATGATTTGAATCACTCACAATACTCATAAAGAAAGGACGCATTTTATTGCTATTTGAGATTTTGTAGAAATTTTCTGTAGCAACATTTACAAAATTTCCTTTAACAGTATTTGTATCGTTAAACAATTTAGTAGTGCCTATATATAATGGGTTACTGTTCATTTTTTTGTTCTAATTTTTAATTTAAATAAAAAAAACCTCTGTTAAAATTATGAATAAATTTAATGAGGTTTTTTAACATAATTTATTTTGGAGTATTATTTTACCAAGAAAGGAATATTTGCAGTTGCAGCATGTCCGTGTCCATCATCAGCATATACAAATAAACGATACGCTCCGCTTGTTGGAGATTTAAATGTAATGTCACCATTTTTTTGATTGACTATTACAAATTCAACACTTTTTGGACGAATTTCTACATCCCCCCCATCTTGCAAATCAACACTCTCTGGTAAAATTTCCCAACTATAATTAATAGCATCATTTTCAAAATCTGTGATTTTTAGAGATGCTGTGTATGATTTTTCAGCTCCCATAATAACATTTTCATAAGCTGTTTTACCATCTATTGTAAAAGACTCTATTTGAGGAGTTCTATTTTTTGGCCACTTATTATTCCAAATATAATGCATGACATCAATAGATTCCGTTTCTTCGCCGTTTTCTGTATAAACACCGTACCAAGTTGGAGTTCGTTCTTGTTTATTTCCCCAAAGGAAAACATAAGAGCCAATGCATTGCAGCGAATCTGCTTCAATGCCTCCTTTGTATCTTTTTAAATAATTAGCTGCTTTTAGTGTACTATTTTCTTCAATTGGAGCTCCCCAAGTAGTTTTTGGAACTTCCCAATGCCCAGTGGCTCCCCATTCAGTTACCATATATGGGCCTTCCCATCCAAACTCTCTAATTAATTTGGGTAAATCAGGTAAATCGCCATACATTTGAACAGATAAAATGTCTAAATCTGGACATTTTTCTTTGATAAGTGTAATTTCATTTTTCGAAATACCCGCCAAACTTGTAGTCGTTAAATGATTTGGATCAACTTCATGAATCATTTTAGAAATATCATTAACAGCGTCCCATACTTTAGTGTTTGTATAGCGTAAATTCAATTCATTTCCAATTCCCCAAATCATTAAAGCTGGATGATCTTTTAATGCTATTACCTCGATTTTAATTCTTTCAAATTGTTTTTTAACAGCAATGGTATCATTATAATCAAATCCGTGGCGTTCTCTTTCTACTTCAATTCCCATTGTAACCATTAAGCCATTTTTGTAAGCTTCATCCAACACTTCTTTACCACTTTGTTGCCCGTTTTCTGTTCTCCAAGTTCTAAAAGAATTTCCATTGTGTTGCGCTACTCCAGCAATATTCCCAAATTCAAGTCCGGCACCTTTTATATAAAAAGACTTGTTGTTTACCATTAATTGATATTTACCATTGGTATTTATAACTCTAACTTTTGCAGTTTTATCCTGGCTTGCGTTTGAAGCTATTTTTTGTTGGTTTATGGAACATCCAAATAAACAATATGTGACTACAATTACGGCAAATATATTTTTCATTATTTTTTTGTTATGAATTGATTTATAATTCTCTGTACTTTCTAATTTAATTTTTTATATTTTCACTAATTCAAATTCAATTTGTTCTAATGATTTCCCTTTTGTTTCTGGTAATATTTTTAGTAGGATAAAGAATCCAAACAATGCTATTATTCCAAAAATGAAAAAACTCATTGCACTTCCTAAGTTTGATAATTCCCAAGGAAATACTTGCTGAACTATCCAACTTATAAAGGAATTTACAAAACCAATAACACCAATGGCTAATCCTCTATATTTATTTGGAAATAATTCTGATAACATTACCCACATTACCGGTCCCAAAGAAAATGCGAAGCAAGCGATAAATCCTAAAATCCCCATCAATACAAGCGTGGCATTAATAGTTGTTGCAGCTTCTAAAATAGCACCTTCATTTTTCGCATAAGCCTGGTTACCCAAAACCGATTTCATATCGTTTTTAAAATCGATATCATTGTTGTATTGCTTATTGGCGAAAACTTCCAATTTGCTATTGTCAATACCGTCAAACTGTGCAATTTCTTCTGAAGTAAGTTTATAAGTTGCTTGGTTAAATCCATAAGCACATACCAATAAACTAATGGCAATTCCGGCAATTCCAACTAATAACAAAGGTCTTCTTCCCATTTTATCAATTAAGAAAATTGCAATGATGGTGAAAAATACGGTTGTTAAACTCAAAAATATTCCAAATGCAAATGAAGCATCTGTTCCAATGCCTGTTTGTTTAAAAATGGAGGTTGCGTAAAAATAAACAGCATTGATTCCTGTAATTTGTTGAAGTACACCTAACACTAAACCAACAATTAATATAAACCGCAACGATGGTTTTAAAAGTTCTAATATTGAAACTTTATCATCCTTATTGTGTTCTTTCATGTTTTTTTCAATAGATTCAATCTCAACTTTTGCTAACTGTTCACCGTGAAGACTATTCAATACAATTTTAGCTTCTTCAACCTTATCGGTTGTATACAACCAACGCGGGCTTCTTGGCACAAAAAACATAAAAACAAAATATAATATTGCTGGAATAAATTCAACTCCCAACATCCATCTCCAAACATTTTCATCGGTTAAAAATGAATTGCCAGAAGTATTTAATTTATTAAAATAATAGTTGCTTAAAAAGGCTGCGAAAAAACCAAGTACAATATTTAATTGCTGAATAGAAACTAGTTTCCCTCTATTTTCTGCGGAGGAGATTTCAGCAATATAGGTTGGAGCTAAAATAAGTGCTGCACCAAAGGCAACTCCACCAATCATTCTGGCTATATACAACATTTCATAGGTAGATGCATATGCTGAAGCCAAGGCAGAAACTGCATATAAAAAAGCTACCCCAATCAATATTTTTTTTCGTCCAATAACATCACTTAATCTACCTGCAACTAACATTGCTATCATTGCTGAGAAAGATGGAGAACTTACTACCCAACCAGTTTGTGCATCACTTAAATTAAATTCAGGACCGGCATAAGACATGACTCCTGAAATGATTCCCGCATCAAACCCAAATAAAAATCCTCCTAAGGAAACTACAAATGCTATAAATACTACTTTTTTAGACATAATTTAAATTGTATTAATTTTTCTGTTTTTTAATTTATGATAATGGTTTGGATTGAATGAGGTGCTGTTTTTAATGGTGCTGTTTTTGAATTCATTGTAACAGTACACTCAATTTCAGTTTCCCCTTGGTTCATTACTACAACAATGATACTGCCATCTTCATTCTTAAATGCAGTTGTAATTAGGTTGTTTGCACTGGATACACTTGAAATTCTTTTTGCGCCCGGACGAATAAATTTTGAAAAATGTCCAATATAGTAATAGGAATTTGTAAACATAAGTTCATTTGTTTTTGTGTCGCCAATAACAGGGGCAAAGCATAAATTGCCCACATGGTTTGGACCGCCGGTTTCATCCAACAAAATATTCCAATCTGTCCAAGCAACTGTTCCATTATTAAAATCATTAATCATTGATTTTCCATAACGTTCCGCTAATTTTGGATCTTCTGATACAATTCTGGTTAAATCATATTTTTCGTTGGTGCCTTCTGTAAAAATTAAGTTTTTGTCAGGATATGCCTCATTTACAGCTTTTACGTTATTAAACATTGGAATACCGTCTTTCCAGTCTTCATACCAATGAAAACCAATTCCCCAAACATATTTTGAAGCTTCAGGATCATTTAAAATCACGCTGGCTCTTTGAAACATTAAATCTCGGTTGTGGTCCCAAACAATAATTTTTTTATCGCCCAAGCCTTCTTTTTCTAGAGTTGGTCCTAAATAATTTTTCAAAAAATCGCGTTCTTCTTCAGCAGTGTAAATACATGATTCCCAAGTTTGGGTAGCCATTGGTTCATTTTGAATGGTCAATCCCCAAATAGGAATTCCTTCTTTTTCATAGGCTTTTATGAATTTAGCATAATAATTTGCCCAAGGCTGGTAGAATTCGGCTTTTAACTTCCCGCCTTTCAACATATTGTTGTTTGTTTTCATAAAAGCTGGCGGACTCCAAGGGCTTGCATACATCGTTAATTTTCCTCCGGCAGCGGCAATGGCCAATTTTGTAAATGGCAATCTAAATTGCTTGTCGTGTTCAATATTGAAAGTTTTTAACTCGGTATCTCCTTCTTCAATATAGGTATAGCTAGCACTTGAGAAATCGCAACTGTGAATAATGGTTCTAGCCAAACTATAGCCAATTCCTTTATCAACATTGTAATAAGCCTCCATAAAACGGTCCTGGTTTTCTTTAGATAACTTGTAAAAAGTTTCTGCAGAAGCATCAGTTAACGATGCGCCAATACCCAAAAAAGTTTGAAATTGTTTGCTTGGGTCAACCAAAATAGCAGATTCCGTTTCCAAAGGTTGCTGAAAGTCATTGAATACCAATGAATCTGTAAGTGTAAGTTTCAAGTTTGTGCTATGTGCTGAAGTATAAACTATCGCTGTTTTAATTATTGCCACGATAGGTTCATCTGTCTTTGCAGTTGCTTTTTCTTTTTGTTCACATCCTGTAAATGCGATAAGTAAAAGGAAGATGGTTGTTATTTTTTTCATTTTTTATATAATTAATTATGATATTCTTTTACCAAACATAAGTTCCAACTGAACCGCCAGCCAATGATGTTGTAATCCATTTTCCATTGTCTTTAATATTAAATATTTCTGAGGTGCTTCCATCATTCAAAACAATTAAAACTTTTTTTCCGGCTGGTGTTTTGAAAGCGACATTGCTTAAATTTCCGATTAAATTACTTGCAATTCTTGTGGAACCAGTTGGTACAAATTTAGAAGCGTGACCAATAATATAATAGCCTACATTTTGCACATAATTTGCGCCGTTATTTACTGTAATTCCTCCTTTGCAAGTTGTGCAGCCGCCTGGTGTATGAGGTCCAAAAGAAGCATCATTCGCTAAATTCCAATCAAGTGCTGTTTTGCTGTAATTGCGCATTGAACCAATCACCACATTCTTTAAATGCCATTTTAAATCGCCACTAAAATTCCCTGTACTCGGCGTGTATTGCTCTGTAAAATATAAATCTTTGTCAGGATGAGCGCTGCGAACGGCTGATAAGGCGCTAATGTCACCTGCATATAAATGAAATGCCGAACCAGCAATAAATTGTTTGGCAGCAGGATCATTTAAAACGGAAATAGGATATTCCGGTTTATCGCAATTGTGATCGTAAATTATAATTTTTGTAGTGATGTTTGCTGTTTGGAAAGCGGGACCAAGATCGTTTTTTATAAAATCGACTTGTTGTTGAGCGACCATTAACAAACTTGGGTTGTTTCCCGGGTGCAAAGGCTCGTTTTGTACCGTAACGGCATCTATTTTAATGCCTTCATCTTGCATTTTTTGAACATATTTCACAAAATAGTGCGAGTAAGCCTCATAATATTTAGGCTGTAAACTACCTCCAATGCTACTATTATTATCTTTCATCCAAACAGGTGGAGACCAAGGGCTTCCCATTATTTTTATTGTTGGATTGATTGTCAAAATTTCTTTTAAAAGTGGTATTAAATGCACCATATCAGGAGCTAGACTGAACTGTGTTAAGTTGATGTCTGTTTGGCCTGTAGACAAATCATTGTATGAAAAAACGGAGGCGTCCAAATCAGAAGCACCAATACTAATTCTTAAATAATTTATGGAAATGGAATTTTCATTTGTGCCAAACAATTCCTTTAACAACGCTTGTTTTTTATCGGCATTTAATGAATTGATAACCTGAGCGCTTCCGCCGGTAAGCGAAAAGCCGAATCCATCAACGGTTTGAAATGTTTGTGAACCATCAACCTCAATATTTGGATAAATATTATAATCACTTCCAAATACCAGAATTCCTGTTTGTTTTTGAAGTTTTACGGATTCATCGGATTTTGTAAGCCAAAAATCAACTTCATTTTCAATTTGGGGCGGAACAATTATTGGGCTATCATTTTCCCCATTGCTTGATTTACTGCAATTTGACAGGGAAATAATCAGTGCAATAATTGCTAGGAGTTTCATAAGATATACTATTTTTTTATTCATTAATTATAACTCAATTTCACATAAACAGGTAAATGATCTGATGGATATTTTAACTCTTTTGAATCGCTTAAAATGCCATATTTTTCAACTTTTAATTTGTTGTTTTTGGACACAAAAATATAATCAATCAATAGGGTTACAGATTCATTGTGTTTAAAATTGTTGAAAGTTCCTGAAGGCCCAAAAGGTTTTTCTTCGGAAATATCCCTAGAATCATCCATTTGTTTTTTGAGTGAAATAATTCTTTCGGTAGTTGGTTCAGAATTAAAATCACCCATAAAAATAACCGGATAATTTTTGGTATTTAACTCAGCAATTTTTGAAAGAATTAGCTCTATTCCTTTGGTTCTAGCAACTTCACCCAAATGGTCTAAATGTGTATTGAAAACCCAAATAATCTTTTTAGTTTTTTTATCTTTTAATAAAGCATAGGTACAAACTCTGTTAAAAGCTGCATCCCAACCTTTTGAAATTTCATTAGGTGTTTCTGAAAGCCAAAACGTATTGGTTTCTTTTAAAATAAAACGATCTTTTTTATAAAAAATATTGCAAGATTCTCCTTTCCCTATACCTTCTCTTCCCATACCAACTTGATTGTATTTTGGAAGCATTGCTGAGATATCAACAACTTGATTTGGTTTTGCCTCCTGAACTCCAAAAATATCAGGTTCATAAAATTGAATTTGAGAAGTAAAATATTCTTTGCGAAGTGGCCAGGCATTTTCTCCGTCAACAGCAACATCTAACCGAATATTATAAGTCATTGCCGTAAATGTTTGGGCATGTGAATAAAACCCCAACATTATAAAAATAAGTAAAAAAGCTACTTTATTATTTTTTTTTAATCGATTCATTTTTAAACTATGATTTTTAATCACCTCTGTTTTTTAGTTGAAGCAATACATAAAAAATTGAAAACTGAAAAGATTAATTATAAACCCTTATGTAATCAATTTCCATACTCGATTGTGAAAAAGCAGGGTCTATTGTGCCACCAAAACCGCCACCCATAGCTATATTAAAAATGATAAATTGATTTGCATCAAAAGGCCAAGTACTGCTATTTTTTGGCGTAGGATTATAAGTGTAATGAACGGCGCCATCAACAGAGAATACCATTTGTTCACTTGTCCATTCAACAGCATATACATGAAAAGCAGTTGAAATATCACCTAAAGTTTGCGCCCCTAAATTTGAAGTGTTGCCATAACTGGAAGGAGTGTGCATTGCACTTTGAACAATTCCTTGTCTATTACCAGCATGTTCCATAATATCTACTTCTCCGCAAGCAGGCCAACCAACGGTTGAAATGTTTGAGCCTAACATCCAAAGGGCGGGCCAAGTTCCACCACCAGAGGGGAGTTTCGCTCGAATTTCTACTCTCCCATATTTGAAAGAAAATTTACCTTGAGTTTTCATTCGGGTTGAGGTATATTCAGCGCCTTGGTAACTTTCTTTTTTTGCTGTAATTTTTAAAATGCCATTTTGAACAATTACGTTCTCAGGTCTGTTCGTATAATATTGAGATTCATTATTTCCCCAACCACCGGCACCTAAGTCATATCCCCATTTTGAACTATCTGGAGCACCATCTGTGTTAAACTCATCAGACCAAAGTTCTGTTGGAGCAACATAAATGGTTATAGATGTTGATGTACTAATAAATTGACCTGTGTTATATGCAGATACATAAATTGTAAATTCATTCGTTCCTGATGTTGTATACGTATACGAGAAGTTTCCATTTGTAACTTCTTTTGTTTCTCCATCTCCCAATAAAATTTTATACGAAGTGGCATTTGTTGCGCTTATGTTAAAATTTACGGTTCCACTACCATCTCCGTTTGGGTTTGACGATGAAGTTCCAACAATATCAGTATTTACAACTAAGTTAGAGGGAGTTAGTGTTAAGTTATCATTTTGATTTGAACTACCGCCACAACTAAATAAAATAGAAATAAGCATAAAAGAATACATCATAAATATAGCTTTTGATTTTTTTAAGAATGTTAAATTTAAATTGTTTTTTAACATAATAGATGCCAATATATTTCACTTTTAAAATACCCAAAGCAAACATTGCTCTGGGTATTTATTAAATTAAAAACTATACTATTGTGCAGGTATTAATTTGATATACCAAGCATTTCCTGTTTCAGTTCCTTGTACTCTTAAATACATGTAGTTCGGATTTATTTCAAGAATTTCATATTCATCTAGTAAAGATCCATATCCAATATAAGTATTGTTGTCTCCAAGTTTAATACTTGTTTGTGTAGAAATTCCTTCTGAAATTCCAGTACTAGCTGGGATGAAATTAAATCCTGAACTACCACCAGAATACTCTGAATAACACCCTTCGTCTCCAGTGCTAGGGATACCAGGAATATTTGCTAAAGCTCCTGTTTTTGTAAATGCACCATCGGGAGCATCAACTGTTAAGGTAAACGAATTGCTTGGGCTTTTAGTAAAAGTAAATGTGGCTGTATAGAAACAACTACAACATGCCTCTTTTTCATTTACGGCAGCACCCCACCATTCAGGGGTTACTGAACTATTGCTCCAAGGTCCAACTCCAAAATGACCAGCAACACTTTTGTCTACAATCCATGCTTTAGAATTGTCGCTAGTTAATGCAGTTACTATTTCAGGATTAGGAACGAAATCACTTCTTACAGTAATGTCTTTTGTTAAATTAGAAGACATTCCACCTGTTCCATAAGCTACAACAGAGATTCTATAGGTATTTGTGCCTGGATCTGTAAATTTTTTACTTCCTATTCCAGCTGGTAATAGCGAAAAATTCACGTCCCCATAATCTTCTATTTTATTGTAACCAATATGATAGGTAATTGCATTATCTGCGGTTATATTAATGAGTACCACGCCAGAGCCATCTCCATCTGGTGTTACGTCAGTTGAACCAACAATGTCAGTATTTATAGCGATGTTAGTTGGAGCTATTAAATCTCCCAATTCAAAGGTATCTTCCTTGCAACTGGTGATTATTACCATTGCAAAAAGAAAAAGGCCAATTATATATTTTATATTTTTCATTTTTTATTCTTTTTTAATTACTTAACAAGTTTGAAAGACCAATACCCAACGCCATACGCAAGTACAAGATTCATTGTATTATTATCTGAAAAAGTTACATCATATGTAATAGATCCTGGTGCATCTGCTGGGTTAGAAAGCTCTCCTCCATTAAATGGTTTTGGAATTCCTAAATAAGCTCCTGTCCCAGTAACTGTAACTGTTCCAGCTACTTCATCGTATGAGTAAGTTGCAATTGCTGAACCATCATGAGGTGCAATTGGCGTTCCACAACCTTCTACACCTTGCCAAGTTTCAATCCAAGTTTCGTTCCCTAAAACATTGCTAAATGAACCATTTGAGGCAAATATATATTCATCGTCAAAAAGACAACCTCTTGTTGTTACATCTCCAGCGCTATTTCCCCACCAACTATAATTTCCTAACTCAGGTCCTACTGCAAACGCTCCAGCTTCAGGTGCAAGTTTCCAAGTTCCAACTAATGGTGAAACTTCTCTTACAAGCTTGAAAGACCAATATCCAACACCATACGCAAGAACAAGATTCATTGTATTGTCATTGTTTGAAAGTGTTACGTCATATGTAATAGAATCCGGTGCATCCGCAGGGTTAGAAAGTTCTCCTCCATTGTATGGTTTTGGAATTCCTAAATAGGCTCCTTTTCCTGTAACAGTTAGCTTTCCAGCTAATTCATCATAGTAGAATGAGGCAGAAGTTGAACCATCATGAGGTGCTACGGGTGCTCCACAGCCTTCAACACCTTGCCAATTTTCAATCCAAGTTTCAGTTCCTAAAAGATTGCTAAACGAACCGTTATTTCCAAAAACATATGCATCATCAAAAAGACAAGCTCTTGTTGTTACATCTCCAGCACTATTTCCCCACCAACTATAATTTCCAAATGATGGTCCTACAGCTAAAGCTCCTGCTTCGGGTGCTAATTTCCATTTCCCAGTTAATTTTGAAGGCGCAGAAGGTGCTTTATAGAAATAAATATTATCTACAAAAAATGTTCCAGAGCCGTCAAATTTAAATTGGTGAATGTTATCTAATGGCAATCCTTGATCAGAAAAATAAGATAATGGAATGTCGAAACTGTTCCATTGGTCTGCTAAAAGATTAAGCGTGAAATATTTTTCATTTTCTGGAGTAACACCTACCGGTAATGGGTAAAAGTCTATTGAATTCGCTGTGGCTGACCAAACATCAATATGAAGTTTTTCCATTGAAGTTACATCTTGTACTGACCCAATTTGTATTCCTTGATAATTTAAATTAGCATATTGAATCATATTATCTCCATTCAAAATAAAAGGACTATAAACAGTAGCTTGCCACCACCAAGGATTGAAATCGGATCCTACTACATTGGTATAGGCGTCACTGAATATAGAAATATAATCAGACTCTTGTCTACCAGGTTGAGTAGGTGCTTTTGCTATTGGCGCTAAAATTTCAGTAACTTCAAAATCTGTTTTTACGTATTCTGCAGTTGCAATAGCTCCACCTTTCAATACAATTTTTATATCAACCAATCCTGGATTTGCGTATATAAAAGATACTGTTTGTCCAACATTGGCAGAAAGTATCGTTTCAACACCATCTTCTGTAAAAGTAACATCGAAAAACATAGCAAAACTAGTATCACCAGGGACTGTAACATTTACTTTTTTAGATACAGTTGGGTCATTTTGAATAATGGGATCTGAACCAAATTCGGGTGTTTGAAAAGAAACCACTAAATCTTGTGTAACTTCAGTTTTTAAACCAGTTAAACCATTTGCTGTTATATTTAGGGTATAACTTCCCTCTCCATAAGTATGTGTGGTAATTTTACCTGGGCCTACTTTAGCAATGTCAGCTGTTCCATCACCATAATTTATGTCAAATGATGTTGCGCCGATAGCACTTGGAGCTATTGAAACAAGGCCTGTATTGTCCTGGGTAATTTTAAATAACGCAGATACGTTTGTTGGAGCAACAGCCGTTTTTAAAAAATCAGTGTTACCAAACTCATCTTTCGTACAACTCCAAATAGCTGCAATTAAGAATAGTGTGCTTAAAATATATTTTAATGTTTTCATAATTATACTATTTTATTAATTAATATCCAGGATTTTGTACAATCGCTGTATTTTCCAATTCTTTAAAAGGAATAGGGAAAATTTCGTTTTTTCCTGCGACGAAGCCTCTACTTCCTAAAGTAATTGTTGCTTTTCCAGTTCTTACCAAGTCAAAGAACCGATGACCTTCACCACCTAATTCCAATCTGCGTTCTGCAGCAATTGAAGTCAATGAAACAGGTGTGCTTGCCAAACCAACTCTAGCTCTAACGGCATCAAGCAGCGCTTGAGCTCTTGCTCCAGTTCCGCCTAACGCTTCAGCTTCCATTAAATAAGTGTCAGCTAAACGTATTACATAAGAATTCTGTTTGTAATTTAAAACCGCATCACCAGTACCTGTTGTTACATCAGCTTGTCTTGGTATAAATTTGTTTAGAAAATACCCTGTGTCCTGGTAACCACCAATATAACTGGCTTCATTAGCAGCAGTCATCGCTTTCATGTCTAATACAGTTGCGCCAAATCTAGGATCGGATTTAATTACATCATAAAATTCTGGAGTAACAACATTAAAACTCCATCCAGATGGAATATCTGGAGCAGAATCGGCTATTTTTGTATACGTTCTTGGTCCACACATAACATTTACTGAATTTCCTTCATCAGTTCCACTTCCCCAATTTCCCCATCCTCCACCAGCATTGGTATGAGCTACTTCTAAAATGGATTCAGTATTAAATTTATTTGTAACAATCCATAAATCATTGTAATTATCAAGTAATTTATAACCATATGGGCTTGTTCCTCCTGGAGTTCCATTAACTGCTGCCAATTCTGTGGCCGCTAGCGCGTTCTTATTTTCATAAAGATAAACTTTGCCTAATAAAGCTTGCGCCGCACCTTTTGAAAAACGACCAGCTTCTGTTGCAGAAATTGTTGATGGTAAACCAACGATTGCTTCCTTAAGATCAGTTTCAATTTGAGCATAAACTTCCTCAGGTGTAGCCTGAAGAACTGTATTAAATTCAGAAGGATCAAGAGGACTTGTAATTAAAGGAATGTTTTTAAACATTCTTACCAAATTAAAATAATAATTGGCACGTAACGCCTTTGTTTCTGATACATATTTAGCTTTTAAAGCTTCATCCATAGGGACATCTGGTAATTTTGCAAGTAGAATATTAGCTCTAAAAACACCTTGATAATGATCGCTCCAAAAACTAGCAGGTACTGTATTAGGGCTTAAAGTATAGTTTGAGAATCCTTGAATTCCAGCACCATCCGTTGCTCCACCACCACCTGCATAATGGTCATCAGAACCCGCATTCATCATCGTAATCATATTTTCAAATCCGCCAGAATTTTTTCTCATCACATCATAAACAGCAACAAGACCAGCAAAAGCTTCAATTTGATCTTTATAATAATTTGCCTCAAGGCTAGTTCCTTTAGGCTCAACATCTAAAAAATCTTTGGTACAAGATACCATTGTAATTAGTATTGCTATTGCAATAGATAAAAACTTGAATTTTTTTGTTTTCATAATTTGTTTTTATTAAAATTGTATGTTAGCCCCAAACATAAATGATTGAGCTTGTGGATAATACCCTCTATCTATTCCTAAAACATTTCCGCCAATTTCCGGATCATAACCAGTGTATTTGGTAAGTGTCAATAAATTTTCGCCAGTTACATATAATCGTAATTTTGAGGCTCCAATTTTACTTATTAAATCATTAGGTAAGGTATATCCTAATTGAATTACTTTAAGTCTTAAATAATCTCCTTTTTCCAAGTAGAAATTTGATGATTTCCCAAAGTTTCCATTTGTGTCGTTATTTGTTAATCTAGGATATGTATCAGATGTTCCGGCTCCAGTCCAACGACTTAAAGCGTCTGTTTGATAATTTGCATTTAAAATATCTAGACGACGTAATCCTTGGAAAATTTTATTTCCTGTAGCACCTTGCGCAAAAGCCATAAAGTCAAATCCTTTATAATCCATATTTAAGGTCAAGCCAAAAGTGTATTTAGGAAGTGGACTTCCCAAAAACTGTTTGTCATCTTCAGTAATAGAACCATCTCCATTTGAATCTGTCCAACGGAAATCTCCAGGTGAAGCATCTGGTTGAATTACAATTCCTGCGCTGTTAACATAAGAATCAATTTCTGATTGATTTTGAAAAATTCCAGCAGTTTGAAAACCATAAAATGAATTATAGGATTCACCAATTTGAGTTCTTGTTATAGATCCCATAGATTGAAATCCAGCTGCGCCAGCAGTTATAAATTCTTTTCCTTGGCCTAAATAAGTAACTTCATTTTTTAAGTATGATACGTTACCGTTTGCTGAGAAGTTAAAATCGCCGAATTGTTTACGATATCCCAATTCTATCTCAATCCCTTTATTATCCATATCGGCAACGTTTCCTAGAGGACTTCCTGTAGCCCCTACATAACCTGGTATATCAAAATATTGCAGAATTCCAGTAGTTTTTTTATCGTAATATTCAACAGTTAAATTTAAATCATTAAATAATTTCGCATCAAAACCAATGTTGATTTGAGATGTTTCTTCCCATTTCAAGTCTGGGTTTGAAGGAGCATCTGGACTAGAACCTGAAGAAACTATAGTACCTGTATCACCAAATGTATAATTTCTTCCACCGCCAATTAATGCTAAAAATCCGTTAGGAGGTATTGCATCATTTCCAGTAACTCCATAACCTCCTCTTATTTTTAAGGTGTTAATTACATTATTATCTTTCCAAAAATCTTCTTTAGAAGCAACCCACCCCGCAGAGAAAGAAGGGAAAATACCAAATTTATTATTAGGCCCAAAGTTTGAAGAACCATCACGACGAATAATCCCTGTAAATAAGTATTTTTCTTTAAAATCATAATTTAAACGAGAAAATAAAGAAGTTACTCTATGTTCCTGTCCAGTATAGGCGCTTCCTGTTTTTTGCGCTGTAGGAAGAGAAAAGCTGAATGAAGCATCTTGATAACTATTAACAGGTAAATTAGTATATGTTATGTATGTCCCACTAGTTCTGTTATCAACGTAAGCACCTTGTCCAACCAATAATGTGAAATTATGATCAGTAATACTCTTTGAATATGAAATGGTGTTTTCAATATTCCAACCAAAAGCTTTATTTGACCCTCTGCTTAAATTATTTTGAGAAGCAGATATTGTAGGGCTTAAGAAAAATTTAGGAGTAAAACTTTCATCACCCCAATACGCCAATTTTCCACCAAGAGAAGTTCTAATTTTTAAATTTTCAATAGGTGAAATTTCAAGAAAAGCATTTCCAACCATATCATCAGACCAGTTGTAGTTTCCTAATCGAGTATTAATATAAGCAACTGGGTTTGACATTTCTTGGCCTACAATTGAAGAAATTCCATAAGGATTTCCATTTGCGTCTCTAAAAACAGAGTTAGAAGTATAGAGTGTAGAATTTGCAGCAATAGGATCAGTCACAACTATAGGGGTTGTAGGATCTAAGTTTATTGCAGAACTCAATGGTCCACCAAATTCACTATTTGTATTTCCCAAGCCAACACCTTTTTGATGCGTATAGCCCAATGTTTGTCCTAAAGTAAATATTTTAGATAATTTATGTGTTGAATTTAAACGAATGTTCTTTTTGTTAAAATTTGAAATTTCTTTCGAAACAATTCCTTCTGTATCTTGCATACCGAAGGAAACAAAAAAGGTAGAAACATCGTTACCACCATTCAAACTGAATTCATGTGAAGATCGCATTGAATTGTCACTAAAAATTGCTTTTTGCCAATCTGTTCCTGCACCTAAAGCAGCTAAGTTTGGAAAAACAACATTGCCACCCGCAGCAACCGATTTCTCATTCATTAAGGCACCATATTGCGCTGCATTTAATAATTTTAATGATTTTTCAGGAGAAGAAACACCAGTAAAACCAGTATAATTCACACTTATTTTTCCTGCCTTCCCTTTTTTAGTGGTAATTAAGATTACCCCAGAAGCAGCACGAGCACCATAGATTGCCAATGATGCAGCATCTTTTAGGACTTCAATAGATTCAATATCAGATTGATTCACAAAACCAATTCCTCCTGAATCAATAATAACACCGTCTACAACCCAAAGTGGATTGTTACCACCATAAGTATCAAAAGTGGTTAAACCCCTAACCCTAACTGTAGATGAAGAACCAGGTTGCCCTGAATTGGCAGCAATAGTTACCCCAGAAACTCTACCTTGCAGCGTTTGTTCAATTCTACCATTTGGAATGTTCTCAATGTCTTTTGCTTTAACACTGGAAATAGCTCCAGTTACAACACTTTTCTTTTGAGTACCATACCCAACAACAACAACTTCCTCTAAACTTTGAGTGTCTTCATTTAGGGTTATGTTTAAATAATCGGAATTGCTTACGGCAATTTCCTTTGTGGTATATCCAATAAAGGAAACAACGAGCGTTTCACCTTTTTGAATATTAGACAGTGTAAATTTACCGTCAAAATCTGTTGATGAGCCTTTAGTTGTGTTTTTTACAACTATAGAAACTCCAGGCAAAGGTGTACCACTTGCGTCGGATACAGTTCCTTTAATTTCATAATTTTGCGCGTAAATTGAAATACCCGCAAAACATAGAAAAAATGATAATAGTAGTGATTTCATATAATTTGAATTAAGTTTTAGTAAATCTAATGTTAAATTTCTGTTACCCTCCATAATACTACCTATACAAAAAACATACAATTCTAAATTTAAATAAATAATACAGCATATATATAAGGTAATTGAGCATACTTTATCTTGCTTTACTCAGGGAAATCAATTAGATCACTAGGGAAGAAAAAATATTGAAAAAATAGAACTAGAACCTTATAGTAGTTTAAATGTTGAGGTAATGTTGAGCTATTTTATAGTACTGTAGTGGTAAATTAAATCCCCAAAATATACTCAACAAGACTTTTCTCATGTGCTAAGTCCATTTTTTTTCTTAATCTGTATCTTTTAATCTCTACACTACGTGATGAAATATTTAATAATGGTGCTATTTCTTTAGATGACAAGTTTAGTCGTAAATAAGCACATAATTTTAAATCGTTAGGAGTTAATAATGGATGAATATTTTTAATCTTCTTTAAAAAATCCCTATCTGTATTATTAAAAGCTTCTTTAAATAGTTCCCAGTCATTTGTATCAGTAAGATTCTTATTAATAATTTTAAGAACTGGTTTTACATGACTTTCATCTTTAATTGCTGTTAATTCTTCTTTAATGGTATTTAAAATTTCATTCTTTTTAATAATACTCATTGTTGAAGTACCAAGTTCTCTTGATTTGCTTTCTATGTCGTTTTGTAGTTTTTCATTTTTTAATTTCATGATTTCTTGCTCGTTTTCTAATTGAGCAATAGCAAATAAGCGTTGTTTTTTTTCAATTAACTTTTGCTTTTGCTTATTGTAATAACGTTGATAAAGCTTATGAATAAGAAATAATAATACACTAAATAAAATTAAATATATAATCAACATTTGGTTTGAAAGAATCCATGGCCTTTTAATTGTAAATGAATATGTTGCTGTA
>ERZ889078.964-NODE-964-length-24119-cov-12.360289_pt1 | contig 24119 bp, 15 predicted proteins | sample MGYA00521266_ERZ889078 | MGnify/ENA primary metagenome ERZ889078 (study PRJEB32303, sample SAMEA104408618) | aquatic metagenome | biome: Brackish water; feature: Pelagic; material: water | place: Baltic Sea | collected 2014-06-16T06:34:00 | depth 76,534 m ...
AATCCGGGATTTTATCATCGAATGGGGTTGTTTCATCGAATTATTTTTTCCTTCCTCTGGAAAATAAATTAGATTTGACGGCTCAAACACATTCTCTATGAAACTATATCTCTATTTGACAACCCTTTGCTGCCTACTCTTCCCATCAGGCATTTTTTCCCAGGAGGTGCTGGAATTTCGAGGCGCCGACCGACGTGGGATGTATCAGGAAACCGGATTGTTGCAATCCTGGCCCGAAGGCGGTCCTGAGCTGCTGTGGGAATTTGCCGAAGCCGGGAGTGGATATAGCTCTCCGCTTATAACCGACGAGAGGGTCTATGTGACAGGAGAAATCGACACCATCACATATCTCTTTGCACTTGACAAGTCGGGAAAAGTAATCTATAAAACTCCTGTCGGAAAAGAATGGACCATCAACTATCCCGGATCACGATCAACCCCTACCCTGGTCGAGGATCTTATCTATCTGACCACTGGAATGGGAACAGTAGCCTGTTTGGAAGCCAAAGATGGCAAGGTTCGCTGGTCACTTAACATGCAAACCGATTTCCATGCTCCGGGGATAACCTTTGGTTATGCTGAAGGGCCTCTGGTGGAGGGGAATACTGTTTTTTGTACTCCGGGAAATGCAGATACCAATGTTGTTGCACTCGACCGCTTTACGGGAGAGATCCAATGGATCAGCAAAGGACTTGGTGAGCATACTGCTTACTGCTCTCCCCTGCTTATAAGATTGCCGGAGAGGAATATCCTGGTCACGTTTACTGCCCATGCCTTATTGGGCATTGATACAAAAGACGGCAAGCTTCTCTGGTCAAATGTCCAGGATGGTGAAGGCGATGTGCATGTAAATACTCCCTGGTTTGAGGATGGGTTTATCTATTACATCACAGGTGATGGGAACGGTTCGGTGAAATTAAAGCTCTCCGAAGATGGAACAGCCATCACTGAAGTGTGGCGGAACAAAGCCTGCGACAATACCATGGGCGGCTTCATTGTTGTTAACAATAATATCTATACCGCCAGTTATGAGAAAAGGAAATGGTATGTTCAGGATGCCACAACCGGCGTCAACGTCGACTCAGTAAAATTTGATAAAGGAATAACAATTTTTGCCGACAATATGCTCTATCTGTATAATGAAAGAGGTATGCTGGGCCTGTTCAAACCAAATGGCCCGACGATGGAGTTGGTCAGCTCCTTCAAAATCACCCGGGGCTCCAAAGCCCATTACGCTCATCCGGTGATTTGTAATGGAATCATGTATGTGAGGCATGGGAACTCATTATTAGCGTACGATGTCAGAAAACCAAAATAGATTGAACACAGATTACACAGAAAATGACAAATTTTCACTGATGAATAATCTGTGTTGATCCGTGAATGCCGAAGGCATCCGTGTCATCTGTGTTCTATAAAAAATTGCACCATATGAAAACAGTAATTGGTATTGTCGGAATATTTTTTCTTCTTTTATTTTCCTCTAATGCCCAGGATCTGAAACTGGACGAGATCATATCAAAGTATTACAAGGCTTCAGAGATGGAGAAACTGCAAAACGTCAACACTGTGATCATGACTGGTTTGCGGGTTCAGCAGGATATCATGCCTTTAAAGATCATCAGGAAGCGACCAAATCTCTTCCTGATGGAATTCGATGTGGCTGATCTTACTGCCTACCAGGCATTTGATGGAGAAGTTGCGTGGTCAACAGCTCCCTGGACCGGGAATGCTGCTCCACAACATTTACCGGAATCACGAACACGTGACCTGATGTACCAGGCTGATTTCGACGGACTCCTTTACAACTGGAAAGAGAAAGGCCATCATCTCGAGCTTGAAAGGATTGACACTGTTGAAACAGAACTGGCATTCAAAATTAAACTGATCCGAGCCGATAGTGCTATCCAATACTACCTCATTGGCACAAAGGATTTTCTCCTCAAAAAGCAGGTCTCTTATCGCACATTCCGGGGAGAAGAGATTACCATCGAAAACTACTTCAGGGATTACCGGTATGTTGATGGGATTCCTTTTGCTTTTGTTATTGAGACCCAATACCCAGGACGATCCGTATCAATGGAGTTTGATGAAATCAAGTTGAATGAACCGGTGGAGGATGAATTCTTCGGAATGCCATCCAATTAGGATTCCCATTTTTATCTTTATTTACAAAAACTTAGTATATCTTTGAGCCAAATGTTGTTTGGTCCATCTGTATGGGCGACAACATAACATGTAGCTATGGATAACACAATCGGTGAGCCAACCATGGCCACCATGATCAATAATCTTCCCGGATTCATCTATCGTTGTGCCAATGATCCTCAGTGGACCATGATATATATCAGCGAAGGCTGTCAGCAAATTACCGGCTACACCCCCGATGATTTCATTGGGAATAAAACCCTTGCTTTCAACGACATAATCCATTCCGATTACCAAAAACATCTTTGGGATACCTGGCAGGAGTTACTTGAGAAAAAAGGAGTACTGGAGGAGGAATATTCAATTATCACCTCTAACGGGGAGATAAGATGGGTATGGGAGCGAGGCCGTGGAATCTTCTCAGAGGAGGGAGAGTTGCTTTTTCTTGAGGGATTTATTACAGATATCACTGACCGAAAGAGGACAGAAGATGCCTTAAAGGAGAGTGAAAACAAATACAGGACCATCTTTGAAAACATCCAGGATGTCTTTTACCAGGTCGACGTTGAGGGGGTCATCAACGAAATCAGTCCGTCCATCTTTAAGTATTCAGGATATACCCGTGAAGAACTGATCGGAAAACCCGCCGAAGAGGTCTATTATAACCCCGAGGACAGGAATGTACTTATGGGGAAATTGGGGGAAAAAGGTGAAGTTGTGGATTATGATGTCAGGCTAAAAACCAAAGATGATCAGCCGAAATGGGCATCACTGAACATACATCTTGTTTTTGACGCAAAGGGGAATCCAGCAGGTTTAGAAGGGTCATTGCGGGACGTCTCACAACGCAAGCTGGTTGAAGAAGCTTTGAAAGCGAGTGAAGAAAGGCTGCAGAGCATTTTCCGTGTCGCCCCCACAGGAATTGGAGTTGTTAGAGATAGAATCCTCCTCGATATCAATCAACGGATTTGCGAGATGACAGGGTACTCCCGCGATGAACTAATAGGGAACAACTCCAGGATGTTATATCCTTCTCAGGATGAGTTTGATTTTGTCGGACGGGAAAAGTACCGGCAGATAACCGAAAAAAACACTGGAGTTGTTGAAACGCAATGGCAGAAAAAAGATGGTCATATCATCGATATTATCCTCGCCTCAACTCCGCTTAATCCCAATGAGTTATCCGATGGAATCAGTTTCACAGCATTAGATATTACCCAGCGTAATCGGGCCGAACAGATTCAAAAACTACTGTACAATATTTCCAATGCAGTTGCCACCACCCGAGACGTTGAAGAGCTGATTGGAAAAATCCAGGTTGAGCTGGGAACGCTTGTTGACACAACCAATTTTTATGTGGCGTTGTTAAACGAAGAGACAGGGATGCTCTCAACTCCATTTTACCAGGATGAGGTGGATGAACTCTCAACCTGGCCTGCTGCCAAATCAGCTACCGGATATGTGATTGAGACCCAGCAATCCCTTTTAGCAAAGGTTGAAGACTGGAAACCTCTTTATAAATCAGGTGTAGTTGAAGATATTGGGGTGCCGTCTCAGTCCTGGCTTGGGGTACCCCTTTTCATGGACGGAAAAGCTACAGGAGCCCTGGTGGTTCAAAGTTATGATAATCCCGATGCCTACACCCAAAAAGATGTAGAGATGCTGGAGTTTGTCTCTCATCAGATAAGCCTCTCTATCCAGCGAAAGAAGGCAGAGCAGGATTTACTTGAAGCTATGGAGAAAGCGCAGGAATCAGATACGCTGAAGTCAGCCTTCCTGGCCAACATGTCCCATGAAATCAGGACCCCGATGAATGCCATACTTGGCTTCACTGAGCTTCTTGGTCAGCCTGACAGCACTCCTGAAGAGCAGGTAAAGTTTACCGGAATTATTCGAAATGCAGGTCAAAAACTCATGCGTCTCATCGACGATATCATTGATATTTCAAAACTGGAGGCCAAACAGATCAGCATTGATCCATCAGCCTGCGATGTACTCAACCTGCTTGCCACCACCCTTGCATCTTTCAGCTCTATGGAGATGCTGAAGAAAAAACCCGGAGTTCAAATGCAATTGACAATGCCGCCGGCATCCTCAATTCCAGAAGTGGAGACCGACTCGGTAAGGTTGCAGCAGATCCTGGATAACCTGATAACAAATGCCATCAAGTTTACCGACAAGGGTTTCATTGAGATAGGCGTTAAACCTATTGATATTAACAAGATCAAGTATCTGGAGTTTTATGTAAAAGATCCCGGGAAAGGGATTCCTCCGGAAAAACTGAACATCATCTTTGAACGGTTCAGGCAGGTGGAGGGGGACAACTACCGGCAAGGGGCGGGACTGGGACTCAGCATCTCCAAAGCACTCGTTGAACTCCTCGGCGGAGAGATCAGGGTTGATTCAGAAGTAGGAAAAGGAACCACGTTTTATTTTACTATTCCATTCAACCCGGCTCTCTCAGGCGAAAAAACAACCTCACAACCATCATCCATGAGAAAATCACTTGATCTGAGCGGGAAGACAATCTACGTTGCAGAGGATGAGGATGATGGATATGCATACATTTCGTTATTACTGCGGGACACCCATGCCATTCTCCACCGCGCCGGAAATGGGGACCTCCTCATGAAAATGATCCATGATAAAGTTCCCGACCTCCTTTTACTCGATATAAATATGCCCGGAAAGACAGGCTATGATTGCTTGCAGGAAATCCAGAATGCCGGGTTCCCCGTTAAGATCATCGCACAAACAGCCTATGCCATGGTCGAGGAGAAGAGAAAATGCATGGAGGCTGGCTGTGATGGTTACCTGTCGAAACCATTCTCAAAGAAGGGACTGCACGAGAGTATCGCCAATGTTCTCAACATCGGCTAACGAGTTACCAGATCATCAAATCCGGTTGTAAACGAAGAATTTCATTAAGCGCTGGAAAACACGCCAATCTCAAACAGTTTTTGAGGGATTAAATGGCGTGATCAGGCGTCCTGGATAAGAGCAAGTGTCTGCAAAGCGGCGAGCAGGTCCAGGACATAATGGGAAAGGATGAGCCCAAACCGGTTTCCGGGATACCGCCAGGCAATCAAAATAAAAACTGCCAGCAGGATAAAGGAGAGGAATCTGAAAACAACAAACCGGATATCATCCGAAATTGGAATCACCACATGCTGAAGGGCTAAAAAAAAGACGATCAGAAATCCAGCAGCCAGTGGAGGGATACTGGCTTTTTCAAGGTAGTAATTAGCGAAAACAAAATAAAATGGGAGTTCAACAAACGCTTGAAGAAATGGGAAGAAAACGAGGATCAAAATGGTTGTGACCAGCGGGAGCGATATCACCAGGTTCTGACTGCCCGAATCATTCCCAAAAATCAGGAAGGAAGATAAAATAATACCCCCGATGCTAAGCACCGCAAATCCCAAAAACATCCACAGAAAATTAAGCCACTTAAAGTCTTTCCAGAACTGTCGGACGGCAAGAAATACATTTATAGTCTTTCGATTAAGGAAAAAAATCACCAGGAAAATGACATTGACCCCAATCACCTGGAAAAACCACAAGCGCTGAGAATCAGGGAGGGTGAAAGATGGTACAACAAGGCGTCCGATTCCATAAATAAGCAGTCCTGCCAACAGGAAAAGGACGGTTCGGGATAGCGTTACTCCAATACCCATGACTAATTTGATCATTGGCTTCCAGGATTACTCTGAATTCAACGCGATGAAGCGAATAGAACTCGTTGCGGCAAAAGTAGGAAAAATGGAGGAGTCTGTTCGCTCAACACAAAAGACCACAGGATCCTCTTTCTTCATCCTAATCTTCTTACCTTTGCCGCCCCAAATCCTGTTATTATGAACTTCGATTATCTTGCCGGTTTCTTCGATCACAACGTGTTTGCCTATGTGATTCTCCCTTTGCTTATTTTCTTTTTCCGCATCATCGACCAGTCAATCGGAACGGTCAGGCTTATTTTTTCGGCGAAAGGGTTGAAAAATCTGGCGCCGCTATTTGCTTTTTTCGAATCGTTCATCTGGCTACTTGCCATTGGCCAGATCATGAAAGATGTAAGTAATATATTTATGTATTTTGCTTTCGCAGGGGGGTATGCTACAGGAAATTATTTTGGAATCCTTCTGGAGGAGAAACTTTCCGTAGGAAATGTCGTAATCCGGGTGATTCCTTCGAGAGACACTTCAGCCCTGATCTCCTTTCTTCGGTCGAAGGGGTATGGTCTCACAGTTGTAGATGTAGATGGCTCAATGGGCCCAACAAAGATGCTCTTTACTATTGTCAGACGGAGGGAGGCCAAAACCGTTATCGGAATCGTCAACGAATTCAATCCCAACGCATTCTATACAATTGACGAAGTAAAAATAGTGGGAGGAGGCTACTTCGCATACAAGTCCAAATCGATCTTCTCCATGCTCAATCCTTTTCAGAAGATGGTGAAGGCCTAATCTCCCGGATCGAATTAGATATTTTCAACATATCGTGTTTCGATCAAAAAAAATCGTAATCGTATATCATTTATTATTAACAACTTATGTTATTGTTTCTGTTTTTTTTGAAAAATAATTGAGAAAAAACTTGACAAATGTAACTAATATCATATATCTTTGTGAGCGAATATTCACTCACTCTACACTGAATTACATATGGAAATAACGGCACGGCAATTGGAGATTATCGAAGCAGCGGGTGAGATTCTTACCAAATCAGGCGTCAACGGACTTACAACCAAAAATCTGGCCGCCAGGATAGGGTTCAGCGAATCCGCCCTCTATCGCCATTTTAAAAGTAAGGAAGAGATCATTCTTACGATGTTGCTTTATCTGGCTGAAGATATGGATATACGCCTGAGACTGGCAGTGAAAGTGGATAATGATCCGAAAAAGAAGCTTCAGGCACTATTTAATAGTCAATTTGACTTTTTTCAGAAAAATCCACACTTCTTAATTGCGCTGTTATCCGATGGGCTCTTTGAAGAGAGCGCGGCTATCAATAAAGCAATCATGAGGATCATGGAAACGGCTATGAAACAATTAATTCCAATTATAGAACAAGGTCAGCAACAACGCGTGTTTAACCCAGATCTATCGTCAGAAGCGATGTGTCATTTCATCATGGGCAGCTTTCGGTTGCATATACTGAAATGGCGTCTGTCGGGTTTGTCATTTGATGTCAAACAGGTAGGGAACGAACGGATGATAGATCTTTTCCTGCTTATCAGTTCACAAAAATATACACCTTAAAAAATTTAATCTATTATGTTAGTGAACATTCACTTATTCGTCAGGCAATTAATCCTGTTGGGGAGCTTTGCACTCCTCCTGTCTGCCAGGCCGGCTACATCGCAGGAATTGTCGCTGGATCAATGTATAGATCTGGCTCTGGAACATAACTGGTCCATTCGACTATCCCAGAAAGATATTCTGATCGCCCGCGATATAAATAACGAGGCAAAGTCCAATCTGCTGCCAAAGCTTAACGGAGTAGCTGACTATCGCTATTATACGGACCTTCCTTATCAGTTCATGCCTGCCGAGGCATTCGGGGGGGCGGCGGGGACCTATAAACAAGTTCAGTTTGGGGTACCCCAGAATGTGAACATCAACGCGCAGTTATCCATTCCAATCTTTAATCCGGCAGCCCTGTCAGCTATTATCACAACCCGTGAAGCCATCATATTAAGGGAGATTCAGAAAAGCAAAACCGAAGAAGAGGTTGTCATGGAAGTTTCCAATACCTATTATAATGGTCAGATCCTCCGCCATCAGATTGCTTTCCTCGACAGCAACATCATCAACACGGAGAAGCTTGTAAGAACCACCACAATTTTATATCAGCAGCAATTAGCTAAAGCTACCGATGTGGACAGGCTTAAGTTGCAAATGGAACAATTGATTACGCAACGAACCACCGTCTCCTCCCAGTACCAGCAGGTATTAAATGCGCTTAAGTTCCTGATTGGCAAGCCGGTTACAGATACGGTAGAGGTTAGCCCGGAGGCAAAAACCTACAGGATAACCCATTATACACAAGTTCTTACTATTGATGCCAAACTGATAGATAAACAATTGCAGTTGACTAATGCAGAATTGAAGGGATTGAAGCGTTCAAGGCTGCCTTCCCTTGGCGCTTACGCGACGTATGGTACGACCGGCTTTGGAACAACCGGCAGCAACAGCTTTTTCAACTTTTATCCTGTCAGCTATCTCGGTGTTCAGATGAAGATCCCACTGTTCAACAACCTGGGAACCCATTACAAAATTCAACAGAAAAAAACAGAGTTGGATAAAACATCTCTTCAGGAGGATCTGCTGTTAGCCAAAACCGATCTGGAAAGAACAAATGCCTTTCTTCAATACCAGGTTGCTGAAAATAACCTGACAACAACGGCAGGACAGATTGAATTAGCGGGAAAAATATACCGGAACACAGTTTTACAAAGCGAGCATGGCATCGCATCAATAACGGATCTTTTACTGGCAGATAACGCGGTAAGGGAAGCACAGCAAAATTATATTGCCGCCCTGGTGAGTCTCAAAAGAGCTGAACTGGAATACAAACGGATAACAGGTAACCTGGTCATTAATTAAATAAAATCAAAATATTACCACATGAAAAAAGCAATCTATATCGTCGTAACCATAGCTATTCTGGCAATTCTTGTCATTTGGCTGGCCCTCAACAAGAGAGAGGTCGAAGAAAAAGTGTATCGCTTTGACAACAAACAGGAGGTATTAGTCACTGTTGATACTGTCAAACTTAAAGATCTGTCGGCAGAAAAAAGATATTCCGGCACGTTTGAACCAAATCGAGAAGTGAAAGTGATGGCTGATTTACCTGGAAAAGTCATACGAATGAATGCCGATCTGGGGGATTACCTGCACACCGGCACTGTTATAGCACAGTTGGATAACGAGTTGCTGAAATTGCAACTGGAAGCCATTCAGGTGCAAATCGCAGGATATGAAAAGGATGTTGACCGTTACCGTATCCTGGTAAAGGCAGAAGCCATACAAGCCATTCAACTCGAGAAATCGGAGTTGGCCCTTCAATCTGCCCTGGTCCAGCAGAAGACGTTAAAGGAACAAATCAGCAGGACAACTATTAATGCCCCATTCAATGGGATAGTGACCCAGAAGTTCACGGAAGTTGGGGCAGTCGTAGCAATGTCGATGCCTATTATTCAATTGACAGATATCAGTTCGCTAAAGCTCAATCTTACGATTCCTGAATCCGATTTGAGAAATTTCCAGATTGGTCAGCAGTTAAGCGTTCGTTCTGATATCTATCCCGATCTGTTCTTTCCCGGGAAAGTCGTGATGGTTGGAAGCAGAGGGGATGCATCCCATAATTTTATCGTTCAGATAAAGATAGTCAATACCGGAGATCGCCTTCTGAAAGCAGGTATGTTTGGCTGGGTAACGGTCACCAAAGGCCACCATCAATCCCTCCCCACCATACCGGTGGAAGCTCTTTTCGGTTCTTCTCTGCATCAGCAGGTTTATGTGGTGGAACAAGGCAAGGTTACCGTCAGGGATATTGAAGTGGCGTTTCAGAATACTAAATTCTCGGCGGTGTCGGCAGGCCTTCAGACCGGAGAAATCGTAGTAACAAGCGGTTTCATCAATCTGAAGAATGGCTCAAATGTGAAATATAAATAAATAGAAACCATGACAATCACTGAATTATCCATAAAAAGGCCATCACTCCTCTTTGTAATATTTGGAGCGCTTCTTCTCGCGGGTATTCTTGCATTCACCCAATTGAGCTACGAACTGATGCCTGATTTCAGTCAGCCTGTAATCACCATCAGAACGATGTATCCAGGGGCATCACCGGAAGAGGTGGAAACATCTGTCACCAAACAAATTGAAGACGCGGTATCTAATCTGGAAGATATCGATTATATCTCCTCAAAATCGCTGAGCAATGCCTCCATCGTGATCGTTAACTTTAAATATGGGGCTGACCTGGATCTGGCTATGCAAGACGCTCAAAGGCAAATAGACAATATTAAAAAAGAGTTGCCTGAAGATATACAGTCGCCGGTGATGAGCAAACTATCTGTAAGTGACTTGCCCATCATGCAGATCAGCGCAACATCAGACCTGACAGGGCCGGAATTTTATCAGAAAATGGTTGATGAAATACTTCCGCAACTGCAGCAATTAAAAGGAGTTGCTGAAATTACTCTGTTAGGGGGAGAGGAAAGAGAGATCCAGGTTAAGGTGGATAAAGAGAAATTGCAACATTATAACTTGTCGCTCCTACAGGTGAGTGAAGCCATCAACCGTGCCAGCATGGAAATTCCGGCGGGACAGGTAAAAACCAAGGAAGAACAGATTGCCGTAAAGCTATCCGGGAAATTTAAGACCATCGAAGATATTGAGGATCTGATTGTGGCAATTCCGGTTGCAGGCAGCCCGGTCTATCTGAACAATGTAGCAACCATCATCGATGGGCAACTTGATATGAAGTCGGTTAGCCGGTACAATGGTCAGAACGGTATTGGGTTATTGATTAAAAAGCAGGGGGATGCCAATGCAGTGGATATGTCGCGACTTGTAAAAAAGCAGTTAAAAGCCATTGAAGAATCGAATTTATCATCCAATGTAAGTTTCATCATCGCGGATGACAGCACGGATATTACGATTGCAGCAGTGACTTCGGTGGTAGAGGATCTTGGTCTTGCTGTCCTGCTGGTTTCATTGATGATGCTTCTGTTTCTGCATAGTTTCAGGAACTCCCTGATCATTTTGGTTGCAATACCTGCTTCCCTGATCTCCGCCTTCGCAGCGATGTGGCTTTTCGGTTATACACTGAATCTGATGACGCTTCTTGCAATGTCGCTGATCATTGGAATTCTGGTGGATGATTCTATCGTTATACTTGAGAATATTCAACGGTATCTTGACAAAGGCGTTGATAAACGCACGGCTGCATTGGAAGGGCGGGCAGAAATCGGGTTTTCGGCAATCTCTATTACCCTGGTGGATGTAGTGGTTTTTCTTCCCATCATTTTTGTCCAGGTTTTTGTAGCCGATCTGTTGAAACAATTCTCGGTAGTAGTGGTTGTTTCTACTCTCATGAGCCTCTTTGTGAGTTTTACGATTACCCCCTGGCTGGCTTCGAAAATAGGCAAACGGGAAGAGCTAAAACCAACAAATTTTTTCAACCGGTTTCTGCTTGGATTCGAGAAGCAGATCAGCAACCTGACGAACTGGTATGGGGAAAAATTGGCCTGGGTATTAAATCACAAGTTGATTTTTGCAGGAATTGTCCTGTTGCTTTTCATGGGTACAGCAGGTATGATGAAAATGGGCATCATGGGAAGTGAATTAATCGCTACCGGTGATCAGGGCAAATTTCGCTTCAACCTGGAATTTGACAAAAAAACCTCCATTACCGAAAATAATGTCACCTCGTTAGCTGTAGAAAACTATCTCATTTCCCAACCCGAAGTTAAATCCGTATTCAGCAATGTGGGTGGACCTACAACCGGAATGATGAGTCTGGGCGTTGGGGAGGAGAACAAGACGGAGTTGACCGTTAGTCTAAATCCGCCGAAAGAGAGGGGAGGGATATCTACCGACCAGTTTATGATTGAGATCAGGCATGAGTTGCAGGAACGGTTTCAAGGGATCAACTTTACTATGTCATCGCTGGGTCTGGTTGCAAAAGCAGCCCCGATCGAATTGACCTTGAGCGGAGTTGATTTTTCATCGGTTATGCAAGAGGCAAAACGATTGCAGGATACGTTATCAGGAATTCCGGGAGCTAATAATGTCCAGTTATCTATTGAGACGGGAAACCCCGAGTTGCAGATTGAACTCGACAGGGATAAAATGGCACGTTACGGGTTGAACACCTCTCTGGTAGGAGCTACTTTACGGACTTCATTTTCGGGTAATGATGATGCCACCTTGTCGGAGAATGGGACGGAATATACCGTCAGGGTCAGGTTAGACGATTTTGACCGTAAAAATATAACGGATGTCAATGGATTGCTGATTGTCAACCCAATGGGTCAACCCATTCGCCTCGACCAGTTTGGGATGGTTGGACAAACCAATGCACCCTCTCTTCTGGAGCGGAAAGATCGCTTGCCGGCCGTAACCATGACAGCTGATGCGCTGGGCACCGGTTCGGGTACAGTTGCAGCAAAAATGGTCTCCTATATTGCAGACAATCCTTTGCCCGAAGGGGTGATCATGTCGTGGGGCAGTGACATCAAAAGGCAAAACGAAAGTTTCGGGGCGCTGGGAATGGCGCTGATCGTATCCTTAATTCTGGTATACCTGATCATGGTTGCTCTTTACGATAATTACATCTATCCGTTTATCGTACTGTTCTCCATCCCGGTTGCTACCATCGGAGCTTTTCTCGCACTGAATCTAACCATGGCCAACCTGAGCCTGTTTACCATTCTTGGGATGATCATGCTGCTTGGTTTGGTGGCAAAGAATGCCATCCTGATTGTTGACTTTACCAATCAACTGAAGCTTAAAGGTATTCATTACAGTGAAGCATTGATCATTGCAGGCAAGACTCGTTTGAGGCCCATCCTGATGACCACAACAGCTATGGTTATCGGCATGTTGCCGATTGCACTGGCAACCGGAACAGCATCCGAATGGAAAAACGGACTTGCCTGGGCTATCATCGGCGGCCTGACAAGCTCGATGTTGCTGACAGTATTTTTAGTCCCGGTGGTATATTATTTTGTGGATAGTGTGAAAGGGAGATTTCAGAAAAACTCAGATTTTGAAATGTATTGATTAATTGGAAAACCATGAAGAATTTTAACTATAGGGAGTCGCCCGGTAAACATCAATTCGAACGTCACTTTTACAATGAAATTGGAAAAAGCAAACGGCTGCGGGCTACCATTTTGATAGGATTGCTTGGGTTTGAGGGCGTTTTTCTCCTTGTGATTTACCTGTTATTCAGTGATCAATACATGACATTGTTTCAGACAAATCTGGCCATTTATGCAGTATTGATCTTTGTTTTCATCATCATTGCCTATGAATCCATCGTCCATTATTTTATCAGAAAACAGAGGAAATACTCCGAAAACGTGATAAAATTTTCTGGCTACCTGAATGCATTTTCAGAGGTTACTCTTCTTTCAATCCTTCTTGTTTTTATTATCCATAGTTCAAAACAGACCATTATTCTCCAATCGCCAGCCGCTTTGACCTATTTTATCTTCATCATCCTCTCCACCCTCAGGCTCGATTTTAAGTTGTCAGTGTTCACCGGAATACTGGCCGCAGTTGAGTATGTGTTAATATCCGGGGTTTGTTCAATGAAATTAGGCATCACAGAAAATATTATGTTGTCTGTAACACCAATCCAATATCTGGGCCAGGGCTTAACAATGATTACCGCCGGCATCGCGGCAGGATTTGTGGCAAATCTGATAAAAAAGAAGATGAGAATCTCCTTTAACTACATAGAAGAAAAAAATGAGGTCATCGACCTATTTGGTCAGCAGATCTCTCCTCAGATTGCAAATGAAATCATGAAAAACCCGAACGAATTAAAAGGAACCAGAAAAAAAGTTTGTGTGATGTTCCTTGATATCCGTAACTTCTCTCCTTATGTTGAACACAAAGAGCCGGAGGAGGTGGTGGCCTATTTGAATTCGCTGTTTGGTTATATGATCGAAATTGTTCAGTCTCATCAAGGGATCATCAATCAGTTTCTCGGGGATGGGTTTATGGCCACGTTCGGCGCACCCATTTCAGAGGGAAATATCTGCAAGGAGGCCGTTGAGTCAGCTATAGAGATAATTAACAAGACTAATTCGGACTCTAAAAATGGCCTGATCGCTGCTTCACGTATCGGGATCGGCCTGCATTATGGAGAAGCCGTTACCGGTAATATCGGGTCCATCATGCGGAAACAATATTCCATCACAGGCAGTGTGGTCATCATAGCATCGAGGATTGAGCAGTTGACAAAAGAGTATAAATCTGACTTGCTGGTATCTAAAGAGGTGTTTTATCAGTTGGACGAGAAAACCAGGAAACATCTGATCCAAATTGGCCCGGTAATGGTTAAAGGAAGGGAAAACCCGATCACACTGTACGGACAGACATCACAAATTTAATCTCAGTTTAATAAAAGATAAACCATGAAAAAGATCGATTTAACCACAGTAAAAGAGGTGGAGCAATATGTAGGCGACCTTCTGGTAAATGACCTCCCGATGGGAATGATATACCATACCATCGACCATACCCGCCAGGTAGTAAAAAATGCAGAAATCATCGGCCTGAAGGAGAACCTTAGCGAAGATGAGTTGAGCATTCTTAAGGTAGCTGCCTGGTTTCATGACGTGGGATATATCAGCCAGTACCAGGGGCATGAAGCAATCAGCGTTCAAATGGCTAATGATTTCCTTAACACCAGAGTAATTGATCAGGAGAGTATCCGTCTTGTTGCGGATGCCATTCGGGCAACGGAATTTCCTCACAAGCCTGCCCATAAGATCGCAGCTGTTCTTTGCGATGCCGATTTCATGCATCTCTCAGACGGCAGGTATTTTGACATCAGTGAACAGTTAAGGCAGGAATGGAAAAAAACCGGTGTCAGGCCGTTAAAAAAACAGGAATTTGCCGAAGTTTCACTGGAAATTTTCCAAAAACACACCTATAATACAACGTATTGCCAGAATCATTGTGCCAAACTAAAAGAGAAAAACCTTGAATTATTGAAGAGGGTCATTCTTCACCGTCAAGAAAAGGAGACATCGTTTTCTGCTCAGGAGGCACCGAAAAGGAATAAATCAATAGGGTACTCCCGCGGCGTTGATTCGATGTTCAGGATGACTGCCAGAAATCAGATAAACCTGAGTTCCATCGCTGACAACAAGTCCAATATCCTGATCTCCCTCAATGGAATTATAATCTCTCTTGGGATTGCTTTTTTAATCAGAAAATTCGAAGAGACACCTGAGATCATTTTTCCAACGATTGTATTTCTAGCTTTTAGCCTGACCACTATTGTACTTGCAATTCTGTCGACCCGGCCTCATATTTCCGGTGGGAAATTTACGAAGGAGGACATTAAACAGATGAAGGTAAACCTTCTCTTTTTCGGAAGTTTTTACAACATGGGGGTGGAAGATTATGAGTGGGCCATCAAAGAGATGATCAATAACGATAAATATCTCTATTCCACTATGATAAAAGATCAGTTTTTCCTGGGAAAAGTCCTGGCAAGAAAATATAAATTGCTACGCGCTGCGTACAATATATTCATGTTTGGTTTGATCATTTCAGTCCTGGTCTTCATCCTGGCTTTTATCCATATATAACCGAAAAAAGTAATTAACACGTAAAATCAGAATCATGATAATGAAACCAGAGAAGTTAATTTTTATAGAATCACAGATTGACGATATTCTGAACAAATCCAAAGAACTTGAGAAGAGGTATGCAGATGAATTATCCCGGGTCCATCCGCTCTACCGGAAGAGCGCCGTGAACCTCATTCATTATCTTGCCTTCAGAAGTTTTGACGTAGACAATCTTCAGGAGAAGCTCAGGGAGATAGGGCTGCCCAGCCTGTCAAACGTGGAGGGATATGTAATGAGGAGCCTTCATGCTATCAAAATGCTCATTGGGGCTCAGCTGAGAAATACCATCTTGCCGGAACGAAAAGGAGTGATCTCCTATAAAAAGGGACAGAAGTTACTTTCCAGAAATACCAAACTGCTCTTCGGGCAGAAATCCAAAAAAAGAAGGACACGCATCATGGTCACTCTGCCAGGTACTGCTGCAGAGGATTACCGATTTGTAAACCAACTGCTGAACCTGGGAATGAACAGCGCCAGGATCAACTGCGCTCACGATAACCCCGATGTCTGGAGAAAGATGATTGCAAACCTTCAAAGGGCAAAAAGCTCCCAGAATAAAAATTGCAAAGTGATGATGGACCTTGGAGGGCCTAAATTACGAACCGGATCAATTAAACCCGGCCCTCAGGTAATTCATATAAAACCCGCACGAAATACCCTGGGGATTGTCACCGAACCGGCTCGGATCTGGATCTCGCCACCAGATATAGCCCCTCCTGATGATTCAGTCAACGCGATCATTCCTGTGACTGAATCCTTTGTCAGCCGGATTAAACGTGGCGATACCCTCAGATTCGAAGATACTCGGGGAAAGAAATGCAACATTCTGATCGTTAAAAAGCGAGGATTGGGAAGATGGGGTATATGTAACGATTCCGCCTACATGACCTCCGGCACCAAACTGGTTCTGCATAAACTCAATAAAACAGGCAAAGAGATTGATCACGTTGGTGAATTATTGCCAATATCCCAATCCATCATTCTTCATCCCGGAGATACATTGTTTTTGCATAAGGACCCGAAACCTGGCGAACCGGCTGTTTACAATGATGGTGGCATCCTGGTTCAAACCGCCCATATCTCTTGCACGTTGCCGGAGGTTTTTCGGGATACCAGACCGGGAGAACCGATCTTTTTCGACGATGGTAAAATTGAAGGGGTATTAGAAGAGGTAGGTGATGAAAAGCTCCTGGTGCGAATCAAACAGGCCAGAGTAACAGGCAGCAAATTAAATGCCGATAAAGGTATCAACCTGCCTGATAGTGATTTTCGGCTAAGCGGACTGACTGAAAAGGATAAAAACGATCTTGTGTTTGTAGCTAAACATGCCGACGTGGTTAACTTATCCTTTGTGAATCAGGCAACTGACGTCGAAGAGCTTTTTTGGGAGTTGGACAAGTACCCTGATAAACCGGGTATCATTCTTAAGATTGAAACAAAGAAGGGGTTTGAGAACCTTCCTGGTATTTTGTTGCATGCTATGCAAACCTATCCTTTGGGGGTTATGATAGCCCGTGGAGACCTTGCCATTGAGACCGGATGGAAAAATATTGCCACCATCCAGGAAGAGATTCTCCGTATCTGTGAAGCTGCCCACATACCCGTCGTTTGGGCTACTCAGGTAATGGATAATATGGCCAGAAAAGGCATTCCAACCCGTGCCGAGATTACCGACGCTGCCATGGCACAAAGAGCCGAATGCGTTATGCTGAATAAGGGGTTGTACATTGAAAAAACAATTAAAATGCTGGACAAAATATTGAGGAGAATGCAAAAGTTCCAGAAAAAGAAAGAGATCATGCTCCCGAAGCTTCAGGATGCTGATCAACTCAGATTGTCACATGATCAATACAACATTCTTTGACCCTACAGTTAAACCTTAACTATCCATGCCCATGAAGAAATTCAGGTTATCTCGCGATTATATCATCAGATTTATGGTCTTATCCTTCATGTTCATCTCCTGCTCAAATCAGGAACCTGGAAAAGGATTATCCCGTTCCTCCATGTGCCCGGATGCCGGAGCAGAAAAAGATTCGTGTATAACCCATCATATTCCATATGATATCGTATCGCCATCGGCCAAATATAAGTTGCCGGGAAGCCTCGCTGAAATATCAGGGATCTCCTATTACCAGCCAAACAGAATTGCTTGCATTCAGGATGAGAAAGGGCTTATTTACATCTATGACTTAAAAAAAGAGAGGATCTCTTCAAAGCATCTGTTTGGGAAAAGCGGTGACTATGAAGGTCTGGCTGTTGTTGGGGATACGGCCTATATCCTTCGTTCCGATGGAGTAATTATTAAGGTAGAAGATTTCACCAACAAAGGTAGGAACGTGATAAAAATATCTACTCCCCTGTCAACAAGAAACGATGCGGAAGGGTTGGTCTTTGACAGTGCAACACATGCCTTATGGATTGCTTGCAAAGGTTCATCAACCCTAAGCCCGGATGCCAAAAACAACGGATATAAGGCTGTTTTCCGGTTTGATCTGTCAGCGGAGAAACTATCAGACGACCCTCTGTTCCTGGTTGATCTGGCCAGGCTTCCAGTAATGGGAAAATCAAGCTGGGTCAGAAAGCAATCGGTCAGACTGGGACAAGCATTAAAACTGTTGGGAGAAGACTGGAATTTTCAACCATCCGGCATTGCCATTCACCCGGTTGAGGATGATATTTATATTATCTCCCACATTGGAAAACGTCTTGTGGTACTTGACCGTAATGGAGAAATACGTTCGGTCAATCGTTTGGATCCCAAGACTTTCAGGCAACCTGAAGGGATCTGTTTCTCTCCGGAGGGTGATCTTTTTATTTCCAATGAGGGCGATGGAGGGAACGGTAATATATTAAAATTCAACTATACCCCCAGATGAAATCAACGGCATTTCTGACCCTGTTAATTGTAGGAATTGCCTCCTCCGGTATGGGGTACGAACCGTACGATTATCCTGCTAATCATAACCGGAGCCCGGATATCCCTCCTGATACTTCTGTGGTAGTATATTCTGTTTTTTTGATCGGAGATGCACGAAAAGCCTATCAGGATTCTGCCCTCCTGCACATGCTTAAATCCAATCTCTCTGAAGCCGGTGAAAACAGTACAGTGATCTTTCTGGGAGACAATTCCCAACCGAATGGCTTGCCTGATTCAGCTCATAAAACCTGGGATGTCGCAAAAAACAGCCTATTAGCCCAACTTCATCTCATCGATAATTATAAAGGGAAAGTGATTTTTATACCAGGCAATCATGATTGGGCTAATGGGCAAAAACAAGGGTTGAGTCATGTGAGAAACCAACAAAAGTTTATAGAACGATATTTGAAGGAGAAGGAGACATTCCTGCCAAAGAAAGGAGCGCCGGGCCCCGTGGAGATCCAGCTCACAAAAGATGTTGTGCTGATTATCATTGATTCCCATTGGTGGTTTCATGAGAATAAAAAAAGCTATTCAGGAATTGAAGATGAAGCCGATCTCTTTGTTCAAATTCACGATGCCGTTAGCAGAAATAGCCAGCGTAAAATCATATTCGCCACGCATTACCCCCTATTCTCAGTTGGGAATCATGGTGGTCACTTCCCTTTATCCTATAATCTTTTTCCGCTCCTGGATGTAAATCCCAGCCTCTATATTCCTCTTCCCGGATTTATCTATACCGGTTACCGTAAGTTTTTGGGGTCACGCTATGACCTGCCGAATCCGCATTACAAGTTACTGAAAGAAAAGCTATTGGAAAGCTTCAAGGGGCACGACAACCTGATTTATGTTGCCGGCCATGAACACAACCTACAGTGGGTCGATACATTATCTATACACCATATCATTAGTGGCTCTGCCGGCATCACTTCCTGGGTCTCCAGGAGCAGGAAAACCGATTATGCGCAGGCGGCCACAGGATTCGCCCGACTGGATTTTTATGAGAATGGTGACGTATGCCTGGAATTCAGAACGCTGCTTGAAGGAGAGGATGGCCGGGATCATCTTCCAATGAATAAAGGGATCGTGAGTTTCAGAACAACCTTATTCAATCAACCTCTATTTGATCCTGAAACGTTTAGCCGGTATGTTGAGGAGATTGATCTTTCTGACAGTTTAGTTACTGCCGCTCCGAAAGGAGAGGTATTTCGGGCAGGCAGGTTTAAGAGGGCTTTTTTTGGCAACAATTACAGAGCGGAATGGATTACACCCGTGACAGTCCCCGTGTTTGATCTCAAACATGAAAAAGGAGGTCTCAGGATTGTAAAAAAAGGCGGCGGCGACCAAACGAGATCCCTCCGGTTAGAAGAACAGGATGGGAATCAGTGGGTGCTTCGTTCATTGGATAAAGATATCTCAACTGTAGTTCCGGAAAGTATCCGGATAGGGATGGCTGAAGATGTGGTGAAGGACCAGATGTCGGCATCGCTGCCATGGGCTGCCCTGGCCATACCCAGGATTGCCGATGCTGCCGGAATTTATCATACAAATCCCAAAGTTGTTTATCTTACAAAGGATCCCCGCCTGGGTAAATATCTGGACGATGTTTGGGAGGGACTGTATCTGTTCGAAGAGAGACCAGAAGGGAACAGAAAAGATGTGGACAGTTTCGGCCGGTCAAAAGAGATCGTTGGTACAGAAGATATGCTGGAGGAAATTCAGGACGATCCGGATCATTTCGTGGACCAGGAGCATCTTCTCCGATCGCGGCTTGTTGATATGTTAATCAGCGACTGGGATAGGCATGAAGATCAATGGCGGTGGGCTACTTTTAAGGAAAATGGAAAAACAGTCTACCGGGCAATCCCCCGTGACAGGGATATGGCTTTTTATGTAAGCGAAGGGTTTTTGATCCGGTTATCGGCTAAGTCTCCTTTTATGCGAAAGATGCAGGGTTTAGATTATCAGGTAAAAGATTTGAAAGGCCTCAATTATCAGGCAAGGCACCTTGACAAAAGGTTCTTAAACGAGTTGACGCTGGAAGAGTGGGTACAGACTTCTGATCAACTGAAGAACCTGATTTCTGATATCGTTCTTGAAGATGCTGTTCATGATATGCCGGCACCGGTAGCAGAAATACACGGGGACCAGATCATTGCCAAATTGAAATCCAGAAGGTATGATCTGACACAAACGGCGGTATCCTATTTTAAACTGATAAACCGGAAGGTCGACATTGTCGGAACTGATAAGAGAGATGTTTTTCTTGTTGAAAGAGTGAATGACCAACAGACCAGGGTTACTCTGTCAGGCATGGATAAAAATGGTAACGCTTCCGATCCCTACTACCAAAGAACATTTGATCATGGACAAACCAGGGAGATTCGTCTTTATGGGCAAAAAGGCAAAGATGAGTTCAGAATTTCCGGGTCTGTTAATAAAGGGTTGAAGGTGAGAATCGTTGGAGAAAAAGGAGAGGATAAGATTATGGATAGCTCTCATGTGAAGGGTATATCCCGTAAAACCATAATCTACGATGTTAAGAATGGTTATAAAACCCGCAAGGGAAAAGAGACACGGATCATCACTTCAAACAACCCCGGGAAGTTCGCATATAATTACGGCGCCTTTGATTATAATAAATTCCTCCCCCTGGTTCTGATGGGTTACAACACCGACGATGGTGTCTTTCTGGGAGCTGGCTTTTGGTGGAAAACATACGGGTTTATGAAAGAGCCATACGCCAGTCAGCATAAAGCGGTCTTTAACTATTCATTTGCTACAAAAGCCCTGGAGTTTAATTATTCCGGAACTTTTATTGATGTAATAAAAGACCTGGATCTGAACCTCTATCTTGACTTCAGGGATCCAAAATATACCCGAAATTATTTCGGTATGGGAAATGAGACAGTTCGGGTGATCAGCGATAAGAATTATAACCGTGTACGGATATCGCAGATATTGATAAACCCGCAACTTGGCAAACAAATCGGCCGTTTTGGGAAACTCTCCGCGGGATTATTTTATCAGAATATTCACGTAGAGAATACACAAGGGCGGTATATTTCCGATCTTTCTATCAACGGGTTGGATTCCGGCATCTTCAGGCGGAAGGAATTCTTAGGTATTAACGTCGGTTTTACCTGGGATGGCAGGAATAACGAAATCTTTCCCACCCGCGGCATTCATTGGGTGACTGAATTGAAGTCGTTCTATCATTTACACGATCCTCAGCGTTCGTTTATTCAACTCGCTTCAGAATCCGGCTTCTTTCTGAGTTTCAGACGTCCTTACCGTATCGTCCTGGCATTCAGGATTGGGGGGGCTTTAAATCTGGGAAACTATGAATTTTTTCAGGCAAACAGCCTTGGCGGAAAAGAAAACCTCCGGGGTTTCAGGGATACCCGTTTTTCCGGTGACGCTGTGATTTACCAGAATACTGAGCTCAGGATCAGATTGCTGAAAATTAAAAGCTATATCTCAAAAGGGCATTTCGGAATCATGCTGTTTAATGACGTAGGCCGGGTTTGGTATCAAAGTGAAAAATCCGGAAGATTGCATCACGGTTATGGCGGAGGGATCTGGGTATCTCCGTTTGGAATGGCGATTTTAAATATATTGTACGAACGATCCCGCGACGAGAAAAACGGTCTTTTCTCCATTCGGTTTGGGTTTTTATTCTGACCCGTTTATCCGAATTACTCCAGCAGCGTATCCACCACCCCCTTTACAGTATCTATGTCTTTTTCAGCCCTTGTTGCCCGAAAGAAGCCGGTGAAAAAAGCTTTGGCATTGCTACCCAAAGCCTGGTGTTTGTATCCACCCTCCTGCACGATCAGGGTTGGTAACCTCAATTCTCCGATGAGTCTGCCATTTTGTTCGAAATGCTTTGGAGTCAGGCGCCAGGTGCCGGTAGGATCTCCTTTGGCAGTGTCCAGTCCCAGGGCAACGATCAGAAATTCAGGGGCATAGGTTTTGATCTTGCCCAGAGCTTTAGCTAGCACGGTTTTGTAAATGTCGGGGTCGATCTCTTCGTCGAGAGGATAGTTGATGTTAAACCCCAAACCTTTCCCTTTGCCTTTTTCATCTTTAAAACCGGAAAAATAGGGATAGGCAAATGAAGGATGTCCGTGAATGGAGATGGTGAGCACATCGTTCCTGGAGTAAAAAATCTGTTGCTGACCATTGCCGTGATGGTAATCGATATCCAGGATTGCTACTTTGCCAAAGGGTTTCAGGTAATTTGCTGCGATAGCGCAATTGTTGAAGTAACAGAATCCGCCAAAGATCTTGCGTTCGGCATGATGACCGGGAGGCCGGGTGAGCACGTAGGCCGATCTGGTTCCTTCCAGAATTTCTGTTGCTGCGGTGAGGGTACAATTGACCCCCCATCGGGCCGCAAGATAGGCGTTCTGATTTAACGGGGTGAAGGTATCCAGGCAGTAGTAGCCCGCCCGTACCGACAGCTCTTTTGGAGGCCTGGCGCTGTTTCGGATGGGAAATACATAAGGGTAGACCGATTTGCCGGGTGCCAGGTTCTTACATACCGTTTTAAAGTAGGTTACATATCCCCGTTCGTGAATGTCAAGAATAAACTTTTCGGGGAATTCTTCTATCTCTCCTTTCCTGAAAACACCCATCTTCACCAGCTCTTTTTCGATGCTGGCAATCCTGACAGGCGATTCCACATACCCCTTTTCGCGGATGTGATGGATTGAATGGCGGTCATTGATCACCCAGAATATTTTTTGCTTTTCAGGAAGAAAGGTCTTAAACGATTTTGCCTCTTCTTTTTTCAGATAACGGAAAGGCCGTAAGGTGACAGGATCATCCTGAATGCTACTGACCACTTTTTGAATGTAATCCTCGGGGCAATAATCTCCATATTTGCGTTCCAGGATCGCTCTTATTATCTTCCTTGTTTTTTCAACCGGAAGGGTCGCTGTTTGTCCAAGTCCGTCGAAAACAAGGTAGGGCGCTCCGTCATCATCGGGCTTGACCGGGGTTTCATATGCTGTATTGGCGATAGGCCTGGCACCGTATCGTTCGTAAAAAGCAAGCCGGGTTTTGTTTTGCGGCAGGTACTTCTGGTCCTTGTACAGTTGCGGATCATCCGGCAGGCATTCAAAAAAGATTCCGATTGCGCCAAGTACTTCTGCCTCCTCTCTGAGGCGCTCATAAAGGGCTCCTCCAATCCCGGAAGAGGGTTTGCCAGGTGAAACCGCTAAAAAATCCAGGAAACAAAATTCCAGGTCAGGCATATAGAGCAGCAGGGCAAAACCGCGGATGGTTTCGTTGAAATCCTCTGCAATGATCAGTGTTGCCTGGTAATGATATTTGAGCGGGTCGACCATCTGCTCCGACAATTCATTGATCTTCTCTTCCTGTATGTCGGGAAACTGCTTCCTGATGATCTGCCTTACCTTCTCCATTGCCCGGCGATTGACATCAAGGAAGGGATTCGATAGTTTACGGATTCGGAACATGGATACAAAGGTCGGATTTTTTCCCGATAAAACTGTCAGTCCACAGTTTGCAGTTGGCAGTTGGCAGTCTTTTTCCTTATGACCTCATCCCTCTTCCCTCATCCCTCATCCCTCGTCCTTCGTCTCTTTTTCTCCCCCTGTAACCTCTTCTCCTCCAACCGCTTCTCTATTGATTCAGCAGATG
>ERZ889078.966-NODE-966-length-24083-cov-29.716581_pt1 | contig 24083 bp, 20 predicted proteins | sample MGYA00521266_ERZ889078 | MGnify/ENA primary metagenome ERZ889078 (study PRJEB32303, sample SAMEA104408618) | aquatic metagenome | biome: Brackish water; feature: Pelagic; material: water | place: Baltic Sea | collected 2014-06-16T06:34:00 | depth 76,534 m ...
TCGGATGACGTCGTACTCGCCATCGTTTGTCTCAATCAACGTTTTTATGGACAAATCCTTTAAAAGCTCATTCGGCAAAGACAATACGGCCTCGCGCAAAAGCGCGGCTTCCTTTTTGTCAAGCCTTGGATGAAAAACTATGGGATGGCTTGGATACGGCCGCGTTTTATAAATGATTTTCAATTTATCCTTAGTCTCTTTATCCTTGAGATTGTTAAACGTTCTTTCAATCCCGCCGCCAATATCGCCGACGCCTCTCGCGACGCCCTTGTAAACGGAGTCGTGAGAGTTTACGTATTTAAGATCGCAGTCTTTGTCTACGTCCACGCCGTATTTTTCTTTAATCTCGTATTTTGGCAAAATGGTCGCCGCGAACGCCAATGGGGAGGGAAAGAGAAATCTCATCTTGCCAAAGTCCATCGAATCCAATTCTCTGTTTTTCGTGGAAACCAAAATTCCCACGATCATCTTCTTCGCTCTTACGCGAGCGTCGTAGCCCTGTTCTTTTCGCGCCACTACGTAATGGTATGGATTTACGTACGCCACGTCGTAAACGCCGTCGTTGAGTTTTTTCTCGAACGCCGGTATGGATTTTTCGATACTTAAGGTTACGTTCAAACCCGTCTTTTGCGAAAGATAGTCAGTAACCGGTTTCCACTTTTTAATCAAAACGGACGGACTTTGTTGAGGCACGACGCCAAACGCGACGTCGCCGGCCATCAAAGAGAACCCAAATACGCTAAGAAAAATCGCTATCGTCATCTTCATTTTCAATCACCTCTATATGAGTTTATTTGTTACTGCTAAAGTGTACATCAAATATAATTAACAATAATTTAACTTTAGAATAAGTTATGACGGCGCGGCCGCGCCGTCTCAAACGCCTTCGCACGATTCCACTCTGTTTCGGCCGTTTCTTTTGGCCTTGTATAGAGCGTCGTCGACTTTTTTATAAAACGCCGTCATGTCGTCTTTTGAGTTATACTGGCATACGCCCAAACTGATAGTTACCGCCCCATTTCGCGTTTTACATTTTTGGGCGTCAAGACGAATTCTCTGAGCTATCCCCATGGCGTCCGCCAATCCGGTGTTTGGCAAAAATATCATAAACTCTTCGCCGCCGACTCTGTAAGTTTTGTCATACGTTCTATTGCTCGAAGTAACGACGACGCATAGCTCTCGCAGCACGGTATCTCCCGCTTGATGTCCAAACTCGTCATTGATCAGTTTAAAATGATCGATGTCAAACGATATTAGGGAAAATTTCGTTCCCGTCCTCTTTGAGAGCTCTATCTCGCTTGCGATATTAATTTCGAAAGACCTTCGATTGTAGCACTTTGTCAGCTGATCCACGTTTACCAACTCTTCTAGAATTAGTTGCTTCTTATCAAGCGCTCTCATCAAAACGACAATAATCAAATAGACTAAAATCGCGCTGAACGCGATAATAATCGTGATAATATTATAATATTTCCACGCGTTGTTCAACTCTTTTTCGAGTGGAATTTTAATTGAGACGATCGCTCTGATATCTCCGACTCGTTCATGGAAGCCTTTGACGTCTCCATACGTATTTATCAACTCCACTGGCGCGATATCTGGTTCGCTGTGACACTTCATGCAACTTTCTTTATTCTTTCCAACGGGTTTGGCGTAGTATAAAAAATCCTTTCCAGCTTCTTGAACTACTTGTTTGTATTCTTGATCGTTGGTGGCGTTGAATCTCTTTATCAACTCCCTTTCGAACTCGTTGGCGCTATTGACGCTGTTTCTAGGGTTCATCGAGGCCAATTTATAGTACTTTTGAGTTTTATTGGCGTCTTTTAAAAGCTTGTTCTCAATCTCATGTATGTTTCGGGCGATGTAGGTGAACGAGAGAATGTTTGGATCGAAAAACTCCGGATACAGCTTTCCCTCTTTTTTTAGCTCGTAGATAATGGGCTTTTGCTTCTCTTCGATATAAGTATGCAACGCTTTTTGATTGATCAAAATATTATTGAGTTTCTCGTTGCTTTCGTATAACGCGTATTTTTCAACTTGTTCTTTCAAAACGACGTCGACAAAAATGAAAAAAACCACAAACACCACAAGCAGTAGCTAATATTTATTAATAAATTTTTTCATTCCAAACAACCCTTCAATTAATTTTATATTGTAACTATATTAACTTTCAAACTTTCTAAAAGAGCGTTCTCCGAGCGCCATCTTTGAGTGAAAACCGTGTTCGCGTAGTCCAACAATTCGCTACAATGTCGATAAATCCTCGCAAGCGCGTCAAAGACGCGGCGTTGTTGTTGAGTGGGTGTTCCTATAAAAACGAGGCTATACCGCTGCAGTCTTACAAGGCTCGGTACAGTGGAGAGACGGCTCCAAAAAACGCGACGGTTTATCTCGCGCTGGTGAAGGACGCGAAAATAGACAAGAGAACGCTTGGCTACGTCAAAGATATTCAACTCACCCATACCGGTGAAACTTTTGGCAAAAATCTTAAAGGCGGCGAAATCCTGACTCTCAATTTTAAACAAAAAAGCGACGTTTGGATGAAACCGTCGCGTCGCTCCAAAGATTTGGAGCCATTCTTGCACGAGCTCTTTTCCGACAGCCTAAACGCCATAGTCTCAAAGCTCGCCACGCTTTAAAGTTGACGGCGGACCCTATACTTTGGGCTCGCTCTCGCAAACCTCTTTCTTGGCCATAAAGTTCAGCTCTTGGCAAGAAAACCCAGCCTCTTTTCTAGCCTCGGCGTTTATGTTTTTGGGGCGAAGAAAACCTTGAGGGTAGTGTTTGTCTATTATCTCGAAATAAACCTCCTTCGAGACGCCCTCTTTGTCGCAGGCGCGCTTAAACCAAACGTCGCCTTTTTTGACGTGGTCTATTTCCTCTTCCAAAATCACATTCAAAACTTTCACGATTTTTTCAATCATCGGACTCTTTGGAAGTTTTTTTAGTTTGTCGAGTATCATAGGCGTCGCGTCGAGACCGTTGGCTTCGAGGTAACGCGGAACGACGGCCATGCGCTCGAGCAAGGTTAGCGTTCTTTGGCTCGCTTCGAAAAGAGCGTTATGGACTTCCAAGTCTCCGTACTTCGCGTCAAGTTCGCCAAGCAGAGCCTCCAACGCCAAAAAATGCCGTATCTCGTCATCCGCCACTTTGAGCCAATCGGCGTAATACTCTCTTGGCAAACCATGAAATCTGTAAGCTCCGTCAAGCGCCAAGTCTATGGCGGAGTACTCTATGTGAGCTATGGCGTGGAGCAGGTTTATCTGCCCCTCTTTCGTTGTGAGGTTGCTTCTTTTTGGGACGTTTTGAGGAGGAACCACATTGCAGACTTGGCAGTAGGAAGGCTCGCTAAACTCTTTCGCAACAAAATCGTCTTCAAACTTTATTTTATCCGCGAGAAACTCGGCGTAAAACTTCGCGAACGCTTCTATTTTCTCTTTTGGATTTTCGTTCTCTAAGATTAATTCCAACTCTTTATAAAAATTCATACCGACATCATGCTATAATCCCTCTAAAAAAGAGATTATATGACTATAAAAGTTCAACCCATGGGAGTCTATCAGACCAATTGCTACATAGCCACCGTCGATGGAAAAGACTTCATCATCGACCCCGGAGTAAACGCGACCGAGTGGGTGAAAGAAAACGTCGCCAATCCCGTCGCCATTCTCAACACGCACGGGCATTTCGACCATGTATGGTCAAACGCGGAGCTTCAAAAGGATTTGGGCCTCAAACTCTACACGCCAAAAGGCGACGTTATGCTTTTAAAAGAGACTTCGTGGGTTCCAGGCCTGCCGCCTTCGACTCCGGACGTTGAAATAGTCGGTGACGAAGAGTTGGACTTTGACGGAGTCAAGGTGAAGTTTCGCCATTTTCCGGGACACTGCCCGGGATGCTCGACCATCGAGATAGGCGACGCCATGTTTAGCGGGGACTTTATCTTCGAGCGAAGTATCGGGCGAACCGATTTTCCGTATTCGAGTCCGAGCGATATGAAAAAATCGCTCGAAAAGTTCAAACTTCTCGACTACGACAAAACGATTTATCCGGGTCACGGTTCCACGACGACAATAAAACAAGAACAAAAACATTCCGACTACTGGATAAACTCCCTATGAGCCATTTTGACAAAAGAGCCGATGGCTGGGACAAGGGCGACGCTCAGGTCAACGGCGCGAAAATCATAGCGAACGCGATAAGAAACAGAGTGGCGCTCACTCCGCAAATGGAAGTCATGGACTTTGGAACGGGAACCGGGCTTTTGGGATTTGACATAGCCACCTCGGTCAAAAAAGTTTACGGCGTCGACACGTCTAAAGAGATGCTGAAAAAACTTCAAGAGAAGAACACTCCCAAGCTCAGTATCGACGTATGCCGCCAAGACATAGTGAAAGAGCCCATAGAGCGGATTTTCGACGGTTTGGTGAGCTCTATGACGCTACACCACATAGAAAATTTAAGAGATTTTTTCACGGCGATTCATAAAAACCTAAAAGAAAAAGGCTTTATCGCGATCGCGGATTTGCGTAGCGAGGATGGAACGTTCCACTCGGACAACGCCGGAGTTTTTCACTTTGGGTTTGAGGAAAAAGAGCTTCGAGTGGCGCTTGAGGAGTGCGGGTTTGACAACGTAAGCTACGAAACTATCAACGTTATAAAAAAACCGCATCGCGAATTTGGCGTTTTTTTACTAACCGCGAACAAGAAATAAGAGACTAGCCTCTTATTTCGTTTTGCTCCGCTTCGTCGTCGTCGATAAGATGCAACTTTAAAATGTGTTTATCCGTAATAACGGTTTTGAATTCGCCTTCGAAAACTTTTATCTCCAGCACGTATCCTTCAACGTGAACGTTGCGTTTGCGTCCTTCCTTGTGTCTTACTTTGGCGATAAAGTTAACCTCGTCGTGATATTTGACGGGAGAGAGGAATTGGCAATCGCTTGCCACTAGAACTACGTTTTTCTCATTTACGGCGGCCATCGCCGCGTAATCCGCCGCCGAAAAAATAAAACCGCCATGTATAAGGCCAATATCGTCGGCGAGCATTTCGTGAAGCGTCTCGAGCCTGAGTTCTACGTAACCAATCTCGTGTTTCATAATTTCGCCGCACATGCCTTGGTTTATTCTCTCATGCGTGACGAGCGCGATTTCGTTTTCTTTAGCGTCTTGATACTCGTCTAAGTCTAAATCCTCATCTTTGTCTTTTTTCATTTTTTTTCCTTAGTTAATCTTACGTAAACTCTAGCGGGAGCGGGATAGCCCTCGACTGTTTTGGAGGCGTCGTTTGGATCTAGAAAGTCTTCCAAAGACTGCCCTTCGATCCACTGCGTTTTTCTCTGCTCGTTCGCGTCGGTGACGGCTGTTTCGAGAACTTCGAACTCGCTAAATCCAGCGCGCAGGCACCAGTTTTTCAGAGCCTTGATCGTCGGCACGAAGTAGACGTTCGGTATCTTCGAGTAGGACGACTCCGGGCACAAACAAATCTCATCTTCTCCCTGTATGTAAAAAGTGTCGAGTATGACTTCGCCCTTGGCGTCCAAGCCTCGAAAAAGCGACTTCAGCATCGCCACGGGATCGCTTCTATGATACAAAACGCCAAGACAAAATATGACGTCGAACTTCTCTTCGTAAAACTCCAAATGCTCGACGCCGAGGAGCTCGTAGACTATCTCGCTTTTAACGAAATGGTTTATAAAATCGAACTGCGTTTTATACAAGGGCGACGGATCGAAACCGACAAGCGATTTGGGCTCGTCCTCTCGCATGCGAAACATATAGTAGCCATTGTTGCAACCTATATCGGCGACTCGCTTGTTTTTTAAATTAAAATGCGGACGGAGCAGATTGTATTTGACGTCGCTGCGCCATTCGCTGTCTATGAAAGTTTGACCGACCTCGAAGGGACCCTTCCTCCACGGCATTAGCAGTTTCGCGGTTTCGTATATCTTCTTTTCGTCTAAGACTCCGCTTATTTTCACTCTGTCGCCAAGTTCCACGACCCGCTCCGCGTCTTCTAGCGCGGCCAAGGCTTCTCTAAGCGGCGCTATGTTTTTCCAAGTCATCCATTTTTGTCTATCGCGTCTTAATTCTTCTAAATTCATTTTAACCACTATGATATATTTATTTGAATATAATTGTATCCAAATATATAGAGGACTTTGAATGAGATTGGAAAAAAAGGCGACCGTAGTCTCCACAAGCGTCGCGGCTCTCTTGGTCGTAATGAAAATGACCGTCGGAATTTTAAGCGGCTCCATAGCCGTTTTGGCGTCCGCCATCGACAGCCTGTTAGACTTGACCGTGTCTCTTTTCAACTACTTCGCGCTTCACAATTCCGAAAAATATCCCGACGACGCGTTTCACTTTGGACGAAGCAAGATAGAACCCCTCGCCGCCGTCATAGAGGGAACCGTAATAACTATATCGGCGCTTTTTATACTTTACGAGGCTCTTTCGAAAATCGCGCATCCCAAAGAGATGGAGCATATTGTCGAGAGCGTCTTCGTAATGATAGCCTCATTTTTCATTACCGCTCTTTTGGTCGCGTTTTTAACCTACGTAGCCAAGAAAACCAAAAATATGGTCATCAAAGCCGACGCGCTTCACTACAAAACGGATTTGTTCTCAAACGGCGCCGTCTTGTTCGCGCTTGGAGCCATACACTACACGGGAGAACAACTAATCGACCCCATTTTAGGCGTTGGAATATCCATATACATGATTTATTCTTCCATGCCTATCATAAAAGAGGGGATTTTAATGTTGCTTGACGCGGCGGTTCCACAAGAAGACGTAAACAAGATAAAAGAGATTATTGAGGCCGAGCCCAACATAAAAACGTACCACTTTTTGCAAACGAGAGAGTCCGGCCCCCATATTTTCATTTCGGTTCACGCCGTCTTCAACGTTAGCATTTCGCTTTACGACGCGCATATCGTTTCCGACAAAGTCGAAGCGAAGATAAAACAATACTTCTCGGATAAAAAAACCCATATACTCATACATATGGATCCTTACGACGACTCGGAAATAAACGACAACGAGGAAGAGTGGTAGAAAAAGAGCGCTAAGAATTACTTCTTAGACTTGCCGTCTTTTGATTTGACTTTTTTGGCTTTAAACTCTTTGCTCGCGAGATTTTCCAAAAACACGGTGGCGTAAGAGCCTTTTGGCAGCGTGAACGAAATCGTCATAATGTCGAAGTTGTTCATATAGTCGATCACTATCTCTTTTGGAAATATAATCGCCGCTCTACGCAATCCTTTTTCATACAGCAAAGGATCGTCGTATTTCCCTTCGATCTCTCCAGCGGTTCCTCGAGAGCGAAAAACGCCGCGACCGCACAAGAGTCCGGTTGGAACCACTTTTTTGTCCTCGAAATCTTTTAAGGGCGCGCTTTTGGGAGTAAACAGCTTTCCCTCGCTCGTTTGATACAAATCGCCTTCCAAAAGAGCGAACTTCCCATCGTTGGCCGCTCTGCTCAAAAGCACTCTCTCTTCGAGCCAATCGTTGAAAAAAACGCTTTGATAAATCGAGATAAGAAAGTTTTTAAGTTTGGAGTCTTCTATGTGAGTCTCGCCGTCTATCATCTCTTTGGCTTGGTTTATGGAGTCTCCGTCTCTGCCGAAACGCTGATAGCCGAAGTAGTTTGGAAGTCCGTTTTTCTCGGACTTTCTCGCTAATTTCTCCATCTGCCCGGCTTGAATCGGAGTGACCTCGAAAAGCTTGATGGTGAAACGGTTTCCCAGCAAATCGCCCATTCTAATGGAGTGGGTGTGTCTCGTCGAGCTTAGCACCTTAATTTGCGGGTGTTTGAACTTTCTCAACTCTCTCTCGAACTTCGACTCTATCGATATATACTGCGTCGTGGTCGCGTGTTTGTCTTTCAGTCCCGCGTAGCCGATCTTTTCGGCTGGGATGTTCAAAAACGCGGCGAAAACGGCGATCATATCCCATGTGGTCATCTCGACTTTTTTTATGTGAAGGATGGCGAAATTGCCGTTTCCCTTAAAAGGAATCCCTATCTCGTCAACGATAAAGTCGTTTTGATTTTGTTCGAACTTAAAATGTATAGGCTCTTTTTCTTCTAAATAAATTCTGCTCATATTCTCTCTTTATAGTTGTAAAAACTTCAATTCTTTTGAGGCTTTTCGTATGTCCGCGCCAATCGCGCTTTTTAGTTCTTCCAACGTTTCGAATTTTTCGTTGTTTCTTATAAACGCCACGAAACTTATGGCGGCTTTTTCTTCGCACGTCACTTCGCCGTCGAGTACGTGCGTCTCGACGGCGAAACTTCCGTCGGTTGTGACGCGATGACCGATAAACGAAACGGATGGATGCGAATGCTCCTCGTCGTCGATGCGAGTGAGAGTGGCGTAAACGCCCTCTTTTGGAAGCAAAAATCCCGGTGTCTTGACGTTGATGGTCGCGACCAACTCTTTGGCCCCTATGCCCTGCCCGCTAACGCGCTCGCCTCTGACCGTGTAGTTGTGTCCCAAAAAATCGTTCGCGCCTTTTATATCGCCTATGCCTAGTTTCGCTCGTATCTTGTGCGAGTGAATGGAATCGTTGTCGTGTTTGACCTCGTCGACGACGACCACTTCGCCATCGAAAATATCCTTTAAATTCTCAAACGAATACTTTCTGTCTTTGCCAAAATGAAAATCGTAACCAACCACTATCTTTCGAAGTTTCGGGAACTCTTCTCTTAAAAACGCCACGAATCCCTCTCCCTCGAGATGGCGAACGCTATCGAGTTCGATATAAAAGATAGGATGCGAAGTGAAGTTTTCGCGCTCTTTTTTTGGAGTGAGATTGGCGTATCCGGTTTCTATGACCACGATGGCGCCCTTGTCCCCAAGCTCGCGAAAAAGAGCTTGATGCCCCAAGTGCATCCCGTCAAAACCGCCTATGGCTATGGCCGTAATATTGTTTTTCAATCTGTTTCTTCTTTTTCAAATAATGTAATAATTTCGACATTATAGCGAAGCGTTCGTCATTAACTCGCGTTTGGATCGCTATTTATCTTAGGAGCGCCTCGTATCCGTTTGGCGACTTTGGATATTTAAAATCCTCAACAAGAAAGCGAAATTGTTAAAACAAAACCCAAAACTTGTTACAAACTTGTTACGTAAACGCACACTATCTGATTTTGTCTATTATTAACCCCATAATAATAACTTATTATTCTTTTTTAGGTACGCTAAATGAATCGTATTAATTTAAAGGGTGTATTTTGAAGATAGATAATAGTTTAGTCGGAATTGTTTTGGCCGTGGGCTTGGTTTTTAGTGGTTGCGTAAGAAACGGCGCTCCAAGCAACGCGTCAGACCAGGGAGCGGGCGCCGCGGTGAACGCGAAGCCTCTCGCCATTGAAGCGGCGGATACGGCGGCGCCAGTTTTCGCGAGTGGCGCGACCGTTACGAATAGCGTAAACGAAAACCAAAGCTCGGCCATAACGCTAAACGCCAGCGACGAGACGTCGGCCGTAAGCTACTCCATAGTCGGAGGAGACGCCGCGAGATTCAAGCTTGACTCCAAAACGGGCGAAATCACTTTCGCGACCGCGCCGGACTACGAGGCCTCTCCGGCGAAAAACAGCTACTTGTTCGCCGCGATAGCCAAAGACGAAGCGCTCAACGAAAGCTCGCAAACCGTAACCATAAACGTATTGGACGTTGACGAAGCGATACCAAACGAACGGCCGGTGGCGAACGCCGGCAAAAACCAAAGCGTCAAAAAGGGAGCCAAAGCGACTCTTGACGCTAGCTCAAGTAGCGACGATGGAAAAATCGTCGGCTACGCGTGGAGCGAAGACTCTACGAAGCTAAGCTCGAGCGAAAGCTTTGAAATCTCCACCTTAGGCGTTGGAACCCATAAAATCACTCTCAAGGTTACGGACGACCTAGGCGCGAGCGACAGCGACAGCGTTTTGGTGAGCGTTAGCGGGCCAACGAACCAAACCCCAAAAGCGTCGGACCAATCCTTAAGCGTGGGAGAAAACCAAAAATTGGGCGTAATTTTATCGGGAGAAGATAGAGATGGCGACTCGTTAAATTACGCGATAGCCGTAAATCCAGCGCACGGCTCGCTTAGCGGGAGAGCCCCTCGCCTAACGTACGCTCCCGATTCTGGCTACAGCGGCGAAGACGAGTTTTCTTTTACGGTAAACGATTCCAAATCCACTTCCGCCACGGCGACGGTTAGAGTTAGCGTCATAGCCGTCAAAACGAAAGGGATTCTCAAGAACGGAACAAGTTACGACACGGTCAAATCGCCATACACGGGAAAAATATGGCTAGATAAAAACTTGGGGGCGGCTCAAGTATGCGCGTCGCTCGACGACGCCGCTTGTTATGGAAACTACTACCAATGGGGAAGAGACCATGACGGCCATCAAGAGTCCAACAGCGCCAGAACCTCAGCGCAAGCTAAAAAATCAAATCGCGCCGGAACGAAATTTATCAAACGAAGCGAGGACTGGTCGAGCGTGGACCACAATGGCGCCAAGAGAGCTTCTAATTGGAGCGCGACGGATGGCTCGTCGATATGTCCAACCGGATATAGGGTGCCAACGACAACCGAACTAGCGGCCGAAACGACGGCGGCAACTTCCCCGGTCGCCAACAATACGGACGCTTTTAAGAATTTTCTCAAATTGCCGTCGGCGGGCTACCGCTACGCCAACAATGGCGATGAGGATTACCAAGTGTCGTACGGTTTCGTATGGACGGCCAGCGCCGTTGGCTCGAACGAAGCGAACAACTTGCAGTTCGACGTCTATGACGCGGTCTCAAAAGAGAGCTATCGCGCTTTCGCCTTCTCCGTTCGCTGCGTGAAGAATTAGAGCTTGCTCGATTCTTCGTCCATCATGCGTTTTTTCGTTTTACTCGTGGCAATCGCTTCGTAGGGATTTTCAGGCCAATAGTGGCGTTTGTACTTCCCTCGCAACTCTTTTCTCACCTCTTCGTAAGAATTCTTCCAAAAGCTTTGCAAGTCGTAGGTTATCTGTATGGGTCTCATCGCCGGCGAGAGTAGACGTATCTGCAACGCGACGCTTTCGTTTAAAACTTTCGGCGTCTCTTCTAGTCCGAACATCTCTTGAATTTTTACGCTTATGGATGGTTTTTGCGAATCGCTATAGTCTATAAATATATTCGAGCCGCTTGGGACTTTTAGAGTCGATGGCGCAAGTGTTTGAAGAGATTGTTGTTCTTCCCACGCAAGAAGTCCAAGCAACATTGGGTAAATATCCAGCGCTTGCAAGTCCTTGACGCTCTTTACGTTTGACGTGAACGGTTCGAGCCAAACGTCCACGATACCAAGCAAACTCTCGTCGCTAAAACTCTTTAGTTTCATCCCAAGCCGTTCGTTGACGAAGTTCACTCGATGTTTCAAAGCGGTCGCCTTTTCGCTCCACGTCAGAAGTTCCAGTCCCTCCGTTCTTAGTAAACCCAAAAGCAGTTTTTTCATGTCGCGTTTGGCGCTGAGTTGAACGGGTTTTGAGCTGAGCTCGAGTTCCAAAAACCAAACGCTCTCTCTCACGTCGAATTTTTTGGTTTCTTTGTTGTACGAAACGCTCTCCCTCTCTTGCAAAAACGAGCCAAAACTTTCTTGTACGTCCGCTAAAGAGACGCTCAAAGCTTTGTTTATGAAAGAATCTTTGGCGTTCGCGTTTAGATTCGCCACGACCAACCACTCCTCGCCAAAGAGCGAATCCTCCACGTCCAAAATCGCGCCTTTTCCATTGCTAAGTTTGTACTTGGCGTCGTTTTCGCCTCTGCGTTTGGCGAGTCTGTCCGGGTAAGCCAAAAGAAGCAAAACGGCCAACTTGTCCATGTCGAAGCCACTCTTTTTGGGCGGGACTTTTTTGATTCTTTGGAGCTTGGCGTAAAAAAATTCGGCCTGTTTTAAAGCCTCTTTGGCGCTCTGCGCGTTTACGTAAGCCGGGTCGAAATCCCTCTCGTAAAGACTCGTGAACCTTGAAGTCAAGTCGCTGTCTCTAAAAGAGTTTTTGAGTATCTCCTTCTCGCTCAAAAGCGCGCAAAGCAAACACGCCTCGTAAGCGAGGCCCATTTCGTTGGCTTTTAGTATCATGTACGCGAATCTCGGATGGACTCCCAAGCTAAGGGCGTCCTTGCCAAACGCGGTGATTTTAAAACTCTCGTCTAGCGTTTCCAACTCCACAAGAACTTTTTTTGTTTCGCTTATCGCGTCTTCGCTAGGAACGTCGAGCCACTTTAGCTCTTCAAACTCTTCCACTCCCCAAAGAGCCAAATCCAAGACGAGCGAACTTAAGTCCGAGCGAAGAATTTCAGGTTTCGTCGTTTGTTGCAAGACTCTGTTTTCGTGCCAAAGCCTGTAACATTTTCCATGGCTCAGCCTCCCCGCCCGTCCCGCTCTTTGAGTCGCGGAGTCTTTGGAGATGAACGCCGACTCGAGATGATTCATCGCGTTCGAGTGGTTGAAACGCGAGAGTTTTTCCAAGCCCGAATCCACGACGATTCTCACGCCCTCAATGGTCAAAGAAGTTTGCGCGACGTTCGTCGAGAGTATGATTTTTCTTTTGCTCGATGGAAGAAGCGCCAAATCTTGCTCTTTTTTTGAGAGCGCCGAGTAGAGAGGCAAAACGCTTATCTCTCCGCTTTTGAGAGAGTCGCTCAGAGATTTTTGCAAGTTTCGTATCTCTTTGACGCCTTGCAAAAAAACAAGAACGTCGCCTTCGTCGCTCTTAATCGCGTCGAGCGTCGTTTTTAACAAAAGAGAATTGAGACTTTTTTGGTCTGGCTGTTTTACTTTCACGTCGAGATAAACGTTCTGAACTTCGTAACTTTTTCCCTCAGAAGTTATAACGGGAACGTCGCCCAAAAGCGAGAGAAGCTTGTCCGCGTTGAGAGTCGCCGACATTATCAGGATTTTCAAGTCCTCGCGAAGAAGCTCTTGAACCTGAAGCGAAAACGCCAAAGAGAGGTCGCTATGAACGCTTCTCTCGTGGAACTCGTCGAAGATGACCAGCGCCACTTTTTCAAGCGTCGCGTCGGCTTGAAGCATTCGAACCAAGATGGCTTCGGTGACCACCAAAATCTTCGTCTCTTTTGAGCAAACGCCGTCCATCTTCACTTGGTAACCCACTCTTTGACCCAGCTCTTCGCCCAAAAGTTTCGCCATCTGCGTCGCCACCATTCTTGCCGCGACGCGACGAGGCTCCAACATGATTATCATTTTATCGCCCAACCAAGAAGCGTCAAGCAAAGAGATGGGAACGCGGGTGCTTTTTCCCGCGCCCGGAGGCGCTTGAAGTATGAGGGTCGAGTTGGAGTTCAAAGCGTATTTCACGTCGCCCAAAACGGCGTTTATCGGCAAGTCAATCATAAAAAAACGATTACTTTTTGAAGTAGTAACAGTACTCCAAGTTACCCTCTTTCCCCGTGAGTTTCGAAGGGGACTTTCGCTCCAAACGCCACCCTTTGAGTTGGCAAGCGTCTTCGAACTTTTTCATCGCGTTTTTTACGGCTTTCACGTCTCGGACGATGCCGTTGCTGTCGCGCCGAGCTTCGCGACCAACTTCAAACTGTGGTTTGAACAGGAGGATTACGTCGGCGATTGCGAGTCGGTCGACGTCGTCAAGTATGAGCAAAAGAGAGATAAACGCCACGTCGCTCACTACGAGGTCGAACTTTTTCTCAGACTCGAAAGCCCGTATGTCGCAGTTCTCGTAAACGTGAACTCGTTCGTCTTCTCGCAAACTTTTGTGGAGTTGGTCGGTTCCCACGTCGACGGCGCTCACCTCTTTGACTCCGTTTTCCAAAAGCACCTGAGTAAAACCACCGGTCGAAGAACCGACGTCGAGAGCCACTCTGTCTTTGCAGTCCAAGTCGAGTTCTTCCAAAAATTCCGCCAATTTGAACGCGGCGCGTGAGACGTAAGACTTGTGCGCTTGCGCGCTTACCTCGTCACCCTCTTCCACTTTAAAAGAACTTTTGAGAACGACCGCGGAGTTTACCGAGACGAGCCCCTCTTTTATGATTGTTTGAGCCTTGTTTCTACTCTCCACAAAGCCATTTTCCACGAGGTAATTATCTAATCTTGTCAAGCGTTCAACCATATATTAATTTTTCGGATATTATACTTGATGACGTACTCAATGTCAAATTACGCGCTTCAGCTTAATTTGATAGATTAGTATGTAGAATGCAGCGACTACATAAGGAATACTATGATTAACAACGCCACTCTAAAATCCATAGTTTCAAAACAGACAATCAGCCTATCCGCAAAACAGTCGATTCTCAGCGCGTTAAACGCGATGTCTCAATTGTCCATTAGCTCTATCGTCATCCTAGACGATGAGAAACGGCCGATAGGGATTTTTACCGAACATGACGCGTTGCGAGTTATCGCCCAAGAGATTGACGTTCAAGAGAAGATTGAAAAAATCATGACTACGCATCCGTTTTGCGTACTTGACTCGATGCTCGCGCACGATGGCTATACGCTCATGGATGAGAAAAAGTATAGGCATTTGATCGTTACCGACGCGTCGGGCTATTTTGTGGGGGTTGTGACCGAAGGTGATTTTTTACGCCATTTGGGATTTGACAACTTAAGCAATTCGAAAATCGTCCAAGAGGTGATGAGCGACGCGCCTCTCATAATCGACTACTCCGTCAGTATTGCGAAAGCGGTTTCTCTGATGCAAGAGCATGGCGCCGAGTACGCGATAGTTTTAAAAGACTCGCTGCCCATTGGGATAATTACGGAGCGCGATATCGTTCAACGCTATGCCGACGTCATCGGAACTCGCGATGAGAGCGTCGAAAAGATTATCCAATGCGAGGTCACGATGATTGACGAATCCACTACCTTGCAAGAAGCGGCGCAACTAATGGAAAGTCATAGCGTTCACCAACTCATCGTTTTGGATTCCAAAAAAAACTTGATTGGATTGCTTAGCAGACACGACTTGCTTCACGCCATACACGGAGCGTATTTTGAGTTTCTGATTGACGTTATCGATAAAAAAAGCGTCGCCCTGGAAATAATAAACGAAAAAAATAAAAATCTCGCGAGCAACCAGGCGCTTATCGACGAGCAAAATATATTTATACGCGCTATCTTAAACACCATTCCAGATTTGGTGTGGCTAAAAGACTGTCAAGGAAAATACCTCGCGTGCAACAAGGGGTTCGAGCGCTTTTTTGGCGCCAAGGAGCTCGAGATTCTCGGCAAATCGGATTTCGATTTCGTGGACGCCGATTTGGCGCGCTCTTTCCTAGTCAACGATAACGCGGCGCTCAAAGCTGGAGGTTCTCGTCACAACGAAGAATTTCTTGTTTTTCGCGACGACAGCTACTCTGGATATTTTGACACCACGAAAACGCCTATGCTTGACAAAAATGGAAACAACGCCGGCATTTTGGGAATCGCCCACGACATTAGCGAGCGCAAGCGCAAAGATGACGAGACGGAGCAAGTCCAAGCGCTCTCTCACATCGGAACCTGGGAGTGGAATCTCGAGCTCAACTCCTTTACCGGAAGCAAAGAGACCCATCGAATATTCAACAAGCCCTATCCGTCAAACATACTCTATGAAGATTTGCTAAATGTGATATTTGAAGAAGACCGCGAATATTATAAAAACGAGCTTCTTCTCGCTCTCGAAAAAAAAACGTTTAAAGAGATGATTTATCGCATTAAGCTAGACGATGGAGAAATCAGATGGATAAAGAAACATGGCGAATTTAGACTTAACTCCAATGGAGAGCCGATCAAGGGGATTGGAACGGTTCAAGACGTCACGGAGTACGTGGAACGCGAGCGACAGCTCGAAACCCTCGCCAATTACGACGCGCTGACGGGTCTCGCGAATCGCGAAACGTTGCTGACGCATCTACAAAGCGCGATTGAGATTTCCAAACGCTATCACAAGCCCATCGCTTTGCTAATATTCGATCTAGACCGGTTTAAGGACGTAAACGATAGTTTTGGTCACAAGGCGGGAGACGAGTTGCTTCAAATGGTGGCGGAGCGTTTCTCATCGCGATTGCGAGACGGCGATTTTATCGCTCGTTTGGGGGGCGACGAATTCGCCATCGTAATGGAGTATCTCAGCCAACCCGAAGACGCGGGAAGACTCGCCGACGAAATCATCGATATTTTGCTCCAAGAGTACAAACTCTCCGGCGGCGCGCTTGTGCATATTGGGGCTAGCGCCGGGATTTCTTTGTATCCAGACAACGGAGCGCAAGCCACAACCTTGCTCCAACACGCCGACGCGGCCCTATACAAGGCAAAGGCGGAGGGGAGAGGCGGATACAGCTACTACACGGACGAGCTAACGCTCTCCGCCCGCCATAGAGTGGATTACGAAACGCGCCTACGCCGCGCTATCGCGAACCAAGAGTTTGAAGTCTACTACCAGCCGCAAGTTCATATCGCCACCGGACGGATAATTGGGGCGGAGGCGTTGATAAGATGGAACGAGCCAGACCAAGGAGTTATCTCTCCCTCGCAATTTATTCCGATCGCCGAAGAGACTGGACTCATCAACGAGATAGGAGAGTGGGTTCTAAACGAGACTTGCCGACAAGGCAGAATTTGGCTTGACAAAGGGTATCGTTTGACGTTGGCGGTCAACGTCTCGCCACATCAGATGAGTCATCAAAATATTCCCGACATAGTGGCCAAAGCGTTGAAAAAAAACAACTATGAAGCCGAGCATTTAGAGTTGGAGATTACGGAGAGCGCGCTAATGCAAAGAGAGGAGGAAGCCGTGCTTATGTTGCACCAACTTCGCGCCATGGGAATACGTCTCGCCATCGACGATTTCGGTACGGGATACTCCTCTCTATCGTATCTCAAACGCTTCCCAATAGACGTGCTAAAAATCGACAAAAGTTTCGTGGACGACTTGCCGTTTGAAAAAGACGACATGGCGATAGTCACCGCGATCATCGCGATGGGACAAGCCTTGGGATTTCAGATTTTGGCCGAGGGAACGGAGAGAATCGAGCAGATAGAATTTTTACAAGAACGCGGTTGCGAGCTTTATCAAGGCTACTACAAAAGCAGACCCGCGCCGGCCAAAGAGTTTGAAAAGTTGTTAGAGTCGAACCAACGCTAGATTTTTTCTCTCATCTCGCTCTCGCTCAAACAAGTCACGCCCAGACTCACGGCTTTTTCGTACTTGCTTCCCGCGTCTTCGCCGTAAATCAAAAAGTCCGTTTTTTTGCTAATCGATCCCGAGACTTTCGCGCCGAGCGCTTCGAGCGTCTCTTTTATCGCGTCGCGGCTTTGGCTCATCGTGCCCGTCAAGACCGCCGTTTTGCCTTTGAAAGGGTTCTCCCTCGCCTCATCGCGTTTGACAGGTTCGAGAGGTTTTAGTATCTCTTGGAGTTTCTCTATAGTCTTGGTATTCACTCTCACGAACTCCAACAGCGACTCCGCCATCTCTTCGCCAACGCCATCGAGCTCTATAATTTTCTCTTTGCTCGCGTTCACGAAGTTGGAGCCAAAAGCCTCGCTTATACTCTTGGACGCGACCTCTCCGATATGCTCGATGCCAAGAGAGTTTATGAAACGCCAGTACTCGCAGCCCTTCGCGTTTCGCAAAGAGTTAAGAAGGTTTTGGGACTTCTTCTCTTTGAAACCCTCGAGCTCCAACAATCTCTCCAAGGTCAAATCGAACAAATCCACGACGCTCTTCACGAGTCCCGACTTAAAAAGCGCCTCAACTATTTTTACGCCGAGGCCGTCTATGTTGAGGCAGGGTTTGGAGGCGAAGTACATTATGGAGTTTACCACTCTCGCCGAACACTCCAAGTTTTGGCACTTGAGCAAAACGCCCTCGTCCAGGAGTTCGCTCGCGCACACCGGGCAATGGGTCGGACGAACGTATGGCGTTTCGCCACCGCTACGCTCATGGGTCAAAACCTTTACGATTTTTGGTATAACGTCGCCGCTTCTCAAAATGATGACCCTGTCTCCGATTCTTACGTCTTTTCTGTCTATCTCGTCAAAGTTGTGCAGGGTCGCGCGCTCCACCACGACGCCGTCGATGTCCGTCGGCTCGACTATCGCCACGGGAGTGACGGCGCCCGTTCTTCCGACTTGCAAAACTATCTCTTTGACGGTCGTGATTTTTTCGACCGCTGGAAATTTGTAGGCGACGGCCCAACGCGGCACCTTCACCGTGTACCCCATGTCTATCTGCGACGCGATTTCATCCACTTTTATCACCATGCCGTCCAGCGCCATTGAGTACGACTCTCTGTCGCGCAGCATATGCCGATAGATGGAGTCTATATCTTGGGCGTTTTTACAAACGGCTCTCTCGGGCGGTTTTCTAAAGCCAAGCGCGTAGATATAGGCCATTTTATCATGAAGAAGTTTTTGAGGAAGATCGTTGACTCCGACTCCATAAGGCAAAAAGACCAAATTTCTCGCGGCGGTTACGGACGAGTCGAGTTGCCTAAGACTCCCCGCGGCCGCGTTTCGAGGGTTCGCGAAAACCGCCTCCCCCGCGTTTATACGCAAAGAGTTTATCTTCTCGAACTCCTCTTTAAAGATAACGATCTCCCCTCGAATCTCTATGGTTTCATAATGCTCTACGCTCAAAGGAATGGACTTTATGGTTTTCACGTTTTGAGTTACGAGCTCTCCGATAGTTCCATCGCCGCGAGTGACTCCCCGGACGAGTTTTCCTTGTTCGTAGATGAGGTTGAGACTCGCCCCGTCGTATTTTGGCTCGCAGTAAAACGTTATATTTTTGTCTAGTTTGTAAGTTTTCTCCAGCCACTTATCAAGCCCGGCGCTGTCAAAAACGTCTTCTAGCGACCACATGCGAGAGAGGTGCGGCTCTTTTGTAAAACCCTCGCTAACGGCGTCCCCCACTCTTTGCGTTGGAGAGTCGTTTGACGCGTCGCTTGGATTTTTCTCCTCGTACTCCAAAACTTCTCGATAAAGCTTGTCGTACGCTTCGTCGGTGGTTATAGGATCGTCTAAAACGTAATAATGACGCGAATAAAGGTTGAGTTTTTTTATGGCTATCTGGTATTCTTTGGTATTCATTGACGCTTCTCGTTTTATATTGATATGTTTAAATTTTAAGGTTGGATTATCTCACAATTATGATTAAACATTCTATGGATTTTACGCGCTTTGTTACATTTTCGTTACGCATTCGCGAACTTTTGTGATATAATTTTTTATCATTCAAAATAAAGGCTTCGCCATATGAAAAACCTATCTATAAAAGTTCAGGTGTTGAGCTTGATTTTCGCTTCTCTTCTCATTTTAGGGGTGGTTACTTCGGTGAGCTCCGTTTACAAAAGCAAGGTCGCTTTGATGGAGAACAACTTTTCGCAGCTAAAGACGGTTAGAGATTTGAAAAAATCCCAGATAGAGGAGTTTTTTCTCACCAATATAGCCACGCTTAACGTTTTGTCAAATAGCAACAACGTGGAGTATTTGGTCGACGACCTTTTTAGACTTGAAGAGAAAATGGAAGTGACTCCCAACAAAGAGTTTCCTATCTCCGATCCATTGGTTCAAGAAACTATCGAACCTTACGAAAAGTTTTTCAAATCTTTCATCAAAGAGTATGGATACAAAGACATTCTGCTCATAAACGCGGCAAGCGGACAAGTCACTTATAGCGCCAAAAAACAAAAAGATTTTGGAGCCAACCTAAAAAACGGAGCTTTGAAGTCAAGCGCTTTGGCTGAAGTCTATTTAAGCACGCTGGCGAACAATCGCGCGACTTACGTCGATATGAAGCCGTACGAACCTAGCGACGACGAGCCTATGCTATTTTTGGGAATACCTATCCTAATAGACGGCGAAGTTAATTCGGTGCTGGTTTTAGAAATCGCGGGGTCTTCCATAAACAAAGTTATGCGAACGAGAGTTGGCTATGGCGACACGCAAGAAGATTATTTGGTTGGCAAAGACCATCTCATGAGAAGCGATAGTTATCTGGATAAAAAAAACCATTCCATCCTTAGCTCTTTCGCGAATCCTCAACTAGGCTCCATCAACACCGAGCCCGTGAAAAACGCCTTCAAAGGCGCGAGCGCCACTGGGATTTTCACAGAGTACAATGGCGAACGAATCCTTAGCGCCTACTCGACAATAAAAATTGGGGAAGATTTGACTTGGTCGATTTTATCCGTGATAAACGAAGACGAAGTTTTAATCACTCCAAACGAGATTAGAAACTTCATTATTGTGGAAGTCATTTTGATTCTAATTATTATTGGACTCGTTTCATTATGGATGCTAAACAACAACTTGATAAAACCATTGAATAATTTCAAAGCGACGCTGTTGGAGATTGGACGCGCGAAAGACTTAAGCAAAAGTTTAGAGTGCGACGCGCCGCTAGAGATTGAGGATATGGCCAAAAGCTTCAACGCGTTGCTTCACTCCTTGCAAGCTTTGATAAACAACGCGAAAGCCTCTTCGACCACCAACACGCAAATCGCCCACAACCTTTCCGCAAACGCTCATGAAGTTGGGAAAAACGTAGACTTGTCAACCAAGATGATTGAAGAAGCGAGCGCCGAGTCGAACAAAATAAATAGTGAAATAACCTTGGCGATCAAGGAAGCGCAAATCAACAAAGACGAGATAATCAAAGCCAACGACACGCTCAACAAGGCGAGAGACGAGATCATGACGTTGACTAGCCGAGTTCAACAAACGTCAGAGACGGAAGTTGAAATGGCGAACAAAATGGACGCTCTCTCAAGCGAAGCGAACAACGTCAAAAGCGTATTGGCCGTCATCGGGGATATCGCCGATCAAACGAATCTGCTCGCGCTAAACGCCGCCATCGAAGCGGCGAGAGCGGGCGAGCACGGGCGCGGTTTCGCAGTCGTCGCGGACGAAGTGAGAAAACTCGCCGAACGCACGCAAAAAAGCTTGAGTGAGATAAACGCGACGATAAACGTCATAGTCCAGTCCATACAAGAAGCGAGCGAAAGCATGAACAACAACTCCAAAGACATTCAAAATCTTGCGGAGGTGGCTTCGGACGTTCAAAAGAAAATAAACGCCACGGTCACAATCGTCAATCATGGAACGAAAGCGAGCGACAAAACGGTTAAAGATTTCGAGAAAACCGGGCAAGCCATCCAAAGCATCGCTAGCATAGTCGCCAAAATCGACAACATTTCCATAGAAAACGCCAGGAGCGTGGAAAAAATCGCGTCTACTTCCGAAGACCTTAGCAGCGCCACGAAAGAGTTGAATTCTCAACTTGAAACTTTCAACACGTAGCGCGCCCTATGGCGCTACTTTTGAAAATATAGCGCCACTTCCCTCATAACCTCTATCAATTCGTCTTTCGAAGAAAATTCCAAAACTTTTTTGTCCCGAATGTTTTCGCCGGGCAAAGTGTAATCGAAGACCAGAACGAAATTAATCAACTTCACCTTCTCCCCGTACAAATCATACCACTCCAAACTCATCTCCGCGATTTCGCCTTGCATATCTATTACGACTGCGGAATATAGTCGCGTTAGATTTTCTAAACTGATATCGCCTTCTTTTGATTTATATATCATTGTCGTCCTTATTTAAATTTTTATTCATTACGCCGTTTCTCATCTTTAAAAAAGCCAAAAAGCCAAAAGAGACGCCAACGACGATTGAGACGACTCCCAAAAAATCGTCTCTTTCGTAAGCCATTATTATCCAACAAATATCGGCGAAGAGATAAACGATCACGGCTTCGTAAATTTTGCCCTTGTACGTAAGAAAGGCGCCAATGTTTAAAAGCAATCCTCCGATGATGGCGAAACTCAAGATATCTCCTTAATGGAATGCGTTTTAACGCTCCAGGCGAAATAAACGGCGCCCGCGAAAAAGCCAAAGCCTATCAGAGCCGTGATAATTTCCAATGAAAAATCGTGGGTCGCCAAGTAACCCACCATGAACGAAGTGAACGCGGCGGAGCTCAAAAACAACATGTCGTTGTAGGCGACGATTCTACCATAATACTTTTGCTCTATATTTTTTTGCAAAAGCGTGTAGGTGTACGACCACAAGGTGGTCGTAAAAAATCCCACGACGACGCTCGCCGCCAAAGATAGGTAAAAATCGCTCATCGCCACGGCCCACAATAAAATCGCGAAACCTTGAGCTATGAAAACGTAAACTATCGTTTTGTTGTTTATCCACCTCGAAATCACCATCGGACCTATCACCAAACCCACCGCCCTAGCGGAATGCAGCAAACCCAGAGCCAAGGAGGTGGCGATGAAAGTCGCGTAATATTTGTCAACCATCAAAGCCACTAGCGCGTCAAACGCGGTCAAACCCACAAAAGAGTGGATGAGCATCAAATGAATCGCGACTTTGGAACGCTTCAAATAAGTAAAAGTGTCTCGCATCATAAGTAGAAGGTTTTCGCCCGTTTTAATAAACTCCACTTTTATATCAAGTCCCCAAAGAAGCCAAAACGCGACGAGAAACATAAACGCGTCGAGTGCGAACGCGGCTTTTACCCCAAGCCAATAAACGAAAAAACCGCTAATCGCCATTCCAAACGTATAGGATAGAGACCATATAATCGAATGAAGCTCGTTCGCGTTTTGCAGCTTTTGTCCATCAAGAAATTTTGGCAAAAGGGCCATCTCGGTGGTGAAATAAAAAGACGCCGCGGCCATTTTAAGAAATATAAGAGCGTACAACAACCACAAATCGGACAAGGAATTTACGTATATTAGCGAAATCGTTGAAAATATCTCCACACCCAGCAAAGACAACATCAGATTTTTCGGCTTTACGCTATCTATAATGGAACCTGAAAATGGGGCCTGAAAAACGCCAGCCAAAAAATGCGCCATCGCTACGAAAGCGATAACTCCGGCGGATACGTTCATGCCCAAAAGCAAGGTGTATATCGCTACGTTGCTAAACCAAGCTCCAAAATAAGAGATTAGCTGTATGATCGACAACCTTTTTAATACGGATTCGGAGTTTAAAAGTTTAAAATATTTATTCATGTTCGCAAGATTATCATAAATTTTGATTTTTTCGCTAAAGTTATTATTTTTATAGTCGATGTTGTAGCTAATCACTTTATAAATAAGGAGTAAGTCATGGATGGCATAGCGAACGTCGCGAGACAACAGCAATCACAAGTAAGTACGAGTGAAACTCATGGAAGAGCGGCTCAGCAAGTTCAACAATCGGTTCAACAACCTCAAAAAGTTGACGTAATTAAAGAAATACGGCAAGAGGGCATCAAAAACGCTCAAGGGCAAGAGAGAATAAATTCAAAAGCGCAAGTCGAGGCTTTGGTCGACGATTTGAACAAAGCGATGGCGCCTATGAATACGAATATAAAATTTGGCGTTGATTCCCAAGACATATTTTACGTTTCGGTTATAGACTCGGAAACAAATAAAATGCTGAGAAGATTCCCAGTGGAACAAGCGCAAAACATTCTTCCTAAAATGCAGGAAGTGACAGGCGTGTTGTTTGACACGAAAGGGTAAATTTTTTACCCTTAAAAACTTTACAATTTCTTACCTCGCGTTTCACCACAACTTGTTATAAGCAAACACTCATTTCTTTTTTGATACAATCGCGATAATTATTTTAATACGACAGGTTTTTATATGAAAAAAGAAGTGAAAAAAGTAGTTTTAGCTTATTCTGGCGGTTTGGACACCAGCGTTATTTTAAAATGGCTCCAAGACGAATACAAATGCGAAGTTGTTACTTTTACGGCGGACTTAGGTCAAGGCGAAGAGCTTGAGCCCGCTCGTCTCAAAGCGCTTGAGCTTGGAATTAAACCTGAAAACATTTTTATTGACGACCTCAAAGAAGAGTTTGTGAGAGATTACGTTTACCCGATGTTTCGCGCGAACACTATCTACGAAGGCGAATACCTTTTGGGCACCTCGATCGCTCGCCCGCTAATCGCCAAGCGCCAAGCGGAGATAGCCAAGCTAACTGGCGCCGATGGCGTAAGCCATGGCGCGACTGGAAAAGGAAACGATCAAGTGCGTTTTGAAATGGGTTATTTGAGCCAAGATTCAACTCTAACCATCATAGCTCCATGGAGAGAAT
>ERZ889078.967-NODE-967-length-24028-cov-11.492220_pt1 | contig 24028 bp, 22 predicted proteins | sample MGYA00521266_ERZ889078 | MGnify/ENA primary metagenome ERZ889078 (study PRJEB32303, sample SAMEA104408618) | aquatic metagenome | biome: Brackish water; feature: Pelagic; material: water | place: Baltic Sea | collected 2014-06-16T06:34:00 | depth 76,534 m ...
GAATCCCGCCATAAGCGATTGAGAAGTTTATCGCCATGAATATTGAAGCGAAGAGAGTTGTTAGGATATAAAAAAGCGTCTGCTTATTTTTGAAGGTTGATAACAAATTCATCGTAACTTACTCCCGCTTTGTTTAGCTCGTCTTCTAGAAGTTTTGCCGAAGCGCTCACTCCACCCGTTCTTTCAGCGTCTAAAAGACTCGCGTACAGGCTCTCGGCGCTCTTTTGGCCTTGAGCGGACGGTTTTCTTCTCACGGAATAGTATCCCACGATTTTATCGTTTTCATCTAAGGAAGCCGTGACGTTCGCGAAAACCCAGTAGAAATCCCCGCTTTTGGCCTTGTTTTTCACATAGGCGTTAATACGCTGGTTTTTTTGAATGCGCTCCCAGAGAAGTTTGAAAACGACTTTTGGCATATCTTCGTGGCGCAAGATATTGTGTGGAGCGTTGAGCAGTTCGGATTCTTTGTATCCGGACATTTTGATAAAATATTCGTTGCCATAGGTAATCTGACCTTTTAGGTCTGTTTTAGAGACGATTAAATCGTCTTTGTTCATAAATATTTCCAAAAGTTTCCTTTATAGCGTAATTATTGGAACGAAGTATAACGTTTTAAAATGACGTCATGGGGTCAGACGCAATAAATTGCCTAGATTTTTGTGAGTTTGTAACTTTATCTCTCATGCAAAGTCGGAGTACGCGTTTTAGTCGAAGTTGACGTCCGATTGAGACGTGTCGAGCATAAGGAGCCTGCAGCTTTTTTCCAGAATGGAAAGTTGCTTCGCCATTTCATGTAAGTCTCTGTTAAAAGCGTAAACGCCATATCCGCGAATTACCATTATATTTGTTTCATTCGTTTGAAAATATAGGGCTATTTTACTATCGGCTCTTTCATACCAGTCTTCAAAGTGCTTTGGATCGACTATCTCTATCGAGCCAATCTCTTTGTATCCAAAATAATCTTTTGGTCTTATGATGTTGTGCTCTAGTGAATAAGCGGTTGTAAAAGGAGGCATCGTGAAACATACGAATTTTGCTTCGCTAATCTGAGAATATATACTAAAATGAATTTTGGAATCTATGCTCGCTTGATTCCATCTGTAATCCTTTTTGAAAAACAACTCGATTAGCGTTTGATCGTCAAGAGAATCGAAGACCGCCTCTTTTGTGTTTATGAGGAAACGGTTTGATTCGGTTTTCGCGGAGATGGAACCGTGATAAATCCCAAAAAAATCCTTTCTAAACATAGATAACGCCAGTGAAGAGAGTTTTTTATTGAGACTTTCCAAATTCATCTTATTTGAACCAGCCTTTCATTTTGTCTATCGCGGAGTTAAGCACGCCCTCGTGAGGTTTTGATTCCTCTATGCCAAAAGATTCTTGTAGTTTGATTATCAATTCGTTTTGTTCGTCAGTTAGTTTTTTAGGATAAGTAATGTTTACCTGAGCGATTAGATCGCCTTTTCCGTGGCCGTGAACGTCGTCAATTCCTTCGCCTTTAAACGTAAATCGTTGCTTGTCTCTCGTTCCAACGTCAAGTTTGAGTTCAAGTTCGCCGGTTAGAGAAGGTATCGTGAGGCTGTTTCCCGTAATCGCTTGAGTGAAAAATACCGGTATTTCAATGTAGACGTCGTTGTCGCTACGTATAAAATGTTTGTCCGCTTTAACTTCAAAAGTGACGTATAAATCGCCTCTTGTTCCGCGTTTGCCAATATTGCCTTTTCCGGAGACTCTTAAGCGATTTCCCGTGTCGATGCCTTTTGGTATTTTTACGCTCACTTTTTCACGAACTTCGTCAAATCCCTCGCCATGACAACTTTTACAAGCGTCGGTCGCCGAACTTCCCGTTCCTTGACAAACGGGGCAAGTTTGAGAAAAAGTCATAAAGCCCTGTTTCATATAAACTTGACCTTGTCCTTTACATTGAGGGCAAGTGGAAAGTTTTCCATTTTTCGCGCCGGTTCCACTACAATCTTTACAAGATTTTTTGTATGAAAATTCTATCTCTTTTTCGCATCCGAAGATCGCTTCTTGAAAACTGATGCGCATGTCGACGTTCATGTCGAGGGGGTATTTTTCCATATCCGCCGGATTTTGACGACGACGAGAACCTCCACCGCTAAAACCGCTAAACATGTCTTCAAACATTGAACCCAAATCGTCAAAACCGCCAGAAGAACGACGAGAACCTCCACCGCTCTGAAGCCCTTCTTTTCCGTAACGGTCGTATACGCTTCTTTGTTTATCGTCGCTTAGACATTGATACGCTTCATTGCAAAGTTTGAACTTGTGCTCCGCTTCTTCGTCTCCCGGATTTTTGTCGGGATGGTATTGTTTCGCAAGCGTCCTGTAGGCTTTTTTGATGGTTACTTTGTCCGCCGTTTTTGACACTTCCAAGATTTCGTAATAACTTAAATTTTCCATATTTTCTCACATGTATATATTTTTTGCAATTATACCATTTTTGCAATTTACATATAAATAAATTAAAAATATGAACAATTTCCTATTTTGTATTGGTATAATTCTTTTTATGAAAGAGATTGTATATATTTTTTTAACGCTTTTTGTATTTTTAGGCTGTTCAAGAGAGCCAAAAGTATTGTTTAACGAACTTCCCCAAACGCATCTTACGCGTAGCGAATATTCTGAGTTGCCAAATTTTGAAGATGAAAACTATGAAGAAGTTTTTAACTCATTTTTAAATAACTGCAAAAGCGTAAAAACTCAAAAAATATACCAAACCCTCTGTTTGGAGGCGAGAGACGCGAAAAACATGAAGGAGTTTACGCGGAAAAATTTCATTCCCTATGAAATCGACTCGCGAGACCCGCTGTTAACTGGGTATTACGAGCCCGAACTTCACGGTTCCTTTAGTAAATCTTCGCGTTACAAATATCCGATATACAACACTCCAAAAGACTTAGTGACGGTGAGTTTGGGCGCTCTTTATTCAGAATTGGGTGATTATAGACTTCGCGGACGATTGGAGGGAAACAAGTTGGTTCCATACTATTCGCGTTTGGAGTTGAGCGGACAAAGCGTGGACGCGGAAGCCATTTGCTATTGCGACTCTAAAATTGATTTATTTTTTTTGGAAGTGCAGGGCTCCGGACGGGTCAAAATGGATAACAATGAAACTATTTTCATAGGATACGACAACCAAAATGGACATCCTTACAAATCAATTGGAAAACGCTTGGTGCAACTGGAAGAAATTTCGCAAGAAGATATTTCTTTGCAAAGCCTAAGGGAGTGGTTTAGGTTCAATCCAGACAGAGTGGACGAAGTTCTTAACCACAACTCCTCCGTCGTTTTTTTTAAGCGACGCGAACGCGCTGCCTCTGGCTCTTTAGGCTTGGAATTGACGCCTCTTCGCAGCGTGGCCGTCGACCCAAGGTACGTTCCGCTTGGAAGCATGTTGTATCTAAGCGCCGAGACAAACAAGGTTGATTTTAAAAGAGTCGTTTTCGCTCAAGACACGGGCGGAGCCATAAAGGGAAGCGAAAGAGCGGACATGTTCTTGGGCTTTGGCGATGAAGCTGGTGAAATTGCGGGTGAATTAAAAGCGCCCTTAAAATTATGGATATTTATGCCAAAAAGCATGAAAGAGAGAGAAAATTGAACTCGTCGTTAGAAATATTTAATCGTTTGGTAGACGCGCTCCAAGAGTTGCCCACAATTGGTAAAAAATCCGCCACGAGACTCGCGTACCACATGGTTATGAATGACGCTTTCGTTGGCATGAGAATTTCCCACGCAATTGAAGACGCTTTGGGCAGTTTAAAGAAATGCGTAGCTTGTGGCGGCATGAGCGAAGACGAACTCTGTTACATATGTTGCGACGAGAGACGCGACGACACTTTTCTTTGCATAGTCGAAAATGCCAAAGACATACTTTTGCTTGAAGAAAATGGCCTTTTTGATGGAAAGTATTTTGTTTTGGATTCACTAACGGAGTCAAACATAGCAAACTTGCAAAGCATGGTTGAATCGGGAATAGGCGAGATACTTTTCGCCATAACGCCATCCATAGCGAATGACGCGGTTATTCTTTACATCGAAGACAAATTGAGCGCGTACAACGTGAATTTTTCCAGAATCGCGCAGGGGGTTCCAACTGGCGTTAGTTTGGAAAATATCGATTTGCTTTCGCTCACGAGAGCGCTTGAAGATAGGGTCAGGGTGTGAGTCTCAGAGTTGAAAACTCTTTTTCATTTGTATTTTTATATCTTCTTTGTTTAACTCGAAATTCACAAACAACTCGTTGGCAAGCACGCCTTGCCCTAAAAGCATATCCGCCCCATCTTTGTAAGTCAAATTTTTATCTTTCGCCATTTTTAAAAATGGCGTCAATTTTCCATAAATGGCGTCCGCGACATAGTTCGAATTTTCTAAAATGGAGTTGATTAGCTCCAAAGGAGCGGGAAGATTTTCATCTTTTAGCCCCGCACTCGTGGTATTTACGACAAGATCGTATTTTTGTACTTTAAAATCATTCCAAACGCCACACTCGCAATTTAATTTTTTAAAATAATCTAGGCGCGCTTCGCTTCTGTTTAAAACGCTCACGGTTAAATTTTCTTGCAAAAAACGCGAGACCAGCGCTTTCGCCGTTCCGCCAGCGCCAATGACTAAGACGTTTTTTATATCCTTAAATTCGCTTATTGCGTACATGAACCCATCCGCGTCGGTGTTATATCCAATTAGCCTGCCGTTTTCATTTACGAGGGTGTTCACCACCCCTATTGATTTTGCGAATCCTCTCACTTCGTCGCAGGCTTTAAACGCGGCCTCTTTGTGAGGAACGGTGACGTTCGCCCCGCTAAGCCCAAGGGCGAAAAAAGTTTCTCGCAGTTTGTCGCCGTCGACGAGACGCGTTCTCGTATAGCAAGCGTCGTAGTTTAGATTTTTGAAGACGGAGTTGTGCATAAGCGGACTTCGAGAGTGCGACACGGGATCGCCGAAGATGGAGAAAAGTTTATTCATTATTTTTCGTCTAGGTCCTCAAGCGAATGTATGAGCGCGCCTAGTTTGTTTTCAACTTCGAGATATTCCAGTTCGTTAACGCTGTCCGCGACTATTCCGGCTCCGGCTTGGAGAACGACTTTGTCCTCTTTTACCATAGCGGTTCGTATGGTAATGGCGCTGTCCATATTGCCGTCAAAACCAAAGTATACGACGCTGCCGCTGTAAAAGCCGCGTTTAAGACCTTCATACTCCGCGATAAGCTCCATGGCGCGAATTTTTGGAGCTCCCGTCATGGTGCCCGCCGTAAAAGTGGCCATAAAGAGGTCAAACATGTCTTTGTCGTCGGCCAACTCCGCCACAACGTCTGAAACGATGTGCATGACGTGAGAGAAGCGTTCGATGTGCATCATGTTTTGCACTTTTACGGTTCCGGTTTTAGCGACTCGACCAATGTCGTTTCGACCCAAATCTATGAGCATTAAATGCTCCGCCAACTCTTTGGGATCCGATAAAAGTTCATCCTCGAGTTCTTTGTCTCTCTTTCTTGTCGCTCCGCGTTTTCTCGTTCCAGCGATTGGACGAAGAAGAAGCTTTCCATCGTTTAGTCTAACCATCACTTCCGGAGAGGAACCGACGATGTTGAAATCTTCATATTCCATTAAAAACATGTACGGAGATGGATTTTTCGCGCGAAGAATTCGGTAAAAGCTAAAAGGGTCCACTTTGATGTTTCTCGTGAAGCGATTCGTCATTAAAATTTGGAAGACGTCGCCGCTTCTTATCATTTCTTTGGATTTGTCTATCATTTGGAAAAATTTTTCTTTTGAATGCGCGAAAGAACCCTTGTCTTCGCCGACATTGTAAACTCTATGCTTGTACTCGTAGGTTCCTTTGAGTTCGTCGTGAATTTGCTCAAATTTATTGTTATACTCTTGGAGAGCGCTAAGTAAAGTGATTTGATAATTTTTGTGCGAATAAACCAAAATCATTTTAGGTAGGATTAGATCAAGGTCGGGAGTGCCCAGTTCATCTTTTAAGTTGTCCATGCTAAGACCGAGTTTTGGCTCGAATACTTTTACCATGTCGTAGCCAATGTACCCAATGAAACCATCAACGAAACCAACGTTCAATTCTTTGACGGCGTTTTTGTACGTCGAAGAGTCAATGTTTTTGTAATACTCTTTTAAAAAAGTAAAGGGGCTTTCTTCTTGAAGAAGTTTAGTCCCGTTCGCGTCGGTGTAAATCGTTTGGTTGTTTACGTATTGAAGTCTTTCTCTCGCTCCAACACAGATAAAACTGTAGTTGCCTTCGCTCTGGCCAGCACTCTCTAGAAGGTAAGATATTTCACCTTTGAACATCGATTTAAGCTTTGAGTAAACGGCGATAGGCGCTAGTTGGTCGAGTGTGAATTGTTTCGAGTATATCAATGTTGCCCTTGAAAATTACAGTTTAAATAAAAAAGCGCCCGGCTCAATTTTAGCGCGAATCACTCTTTTTGCGTCTTGCGCCTCTTGTCTAGTGCTAAATGGACCAATAAGAACCTTGTTTAGGGTTTGATCGTTATTGGTGACTTGGTGATACTTGTATTTAAAATTCAAGTCTGTAATTGACTTTAGGAATTTTTTGTTTGGTTCGTATTTTGAGAAAGAACCTACTTGTATATAATACGTTTCAGATTCGCCTACAGAAGGGATCGCGTCTTTTTTAACCGCTTTAACGACTGGTTTTTTGACAACGGTTTTTGTGGCGACTGGTTGCTCGACCATTGGCGTGACGAGCGCGTCATCTTCCATACTGTCTTCTTTGAGTTTTTTAGCGATTTGATCAAGATTGGCTTCGTCATTCGTCTCTTCTTCCAAGACTTTAACGTCTTCAAAAAGAGGTTCTTCGGTGGACGACAAAGGATTTTGCATGTCCGGTTTTGGTGGAAGCGCCGCTTGAGGCAGATTGCTCGTGCCGCTTGAACTAAGTGAATTCATTAGCATAACGACTATGACGAGTATAACTCCAAGCGTAGCGACGGCTAATATGATTTTTTTATTAGAACTAGTGGCATTGCCTTTGTTTAGTATAATATCGTTTAATTCATTTCTATTATCCACAATCTCACCCTCATTTTTAAATTTTTCTATGATACCAAAATTTTACTAAAAAAGAAACGCTTTACATGTGTTTTGACCAAGAGGCTCCACGTTCCTTTGAATAGACTTCATAAGGAAGCGTTAAGATGTTGTATTCGTTTGGCATATCGGAGTTTGGAAACATTTTCCATTGATTTGGTTGTTTCGCGGCTAACTTCATGCTTATCATTTTTCCAAGCTGTATCGCTTCGGCAAGCGTCGTATGGCCTTTATGAATGTAAACGTGAAGGTGACCTTCCGTTTTAGTTGTGTAGGCGGTGAAGTTGATATACCCCTCTTCTCGAAGTAGAAGTTGCGCTTTATGATAAAATCGTTCAGGGTCTCTGCCGTTGTAATCTATGACGATATTTTCAACTTTGTTGTGTTGATTGACAAGAGAGTGCGCGACCGTAATCTCGCCCTTTAGGTGTTGATTGATTATGCTTTGGGTTAATGGAGCGTCTACTCTTTCAAATTTATTATAAAAAGTTCTCCCCTTAAAGGTAAGCTTCTCCACGACTGTGTCTCTTTTAATCCAGTAGTGGTCGCTAACCATTTTAATAAGTTTTATATCCATTGCTGTCATAGTGAAATTCCTAGTAAGTTGATTGGTTGTATATTACAAAGTTTTGGGCCAAAGATTTTAACTCTTCTTTTACGCTGGCTTGAAGTTGGGTATTGTTGATATCGTCTAAAACGTCAGCCATTTTGTTCGCGATAAACTCAAATTCTTTTTCTTTCATTCCGCGCGACGTGAGAGCGGGACTGCCGACTCGTATGCCCGAGGTGACAAATGGACTTCTAGTCTCGCCCGGCACCGTATTCTTGTTGATGGTGATGCCGGCGTTGCCTAAAGCCGCGTCCGCGTCTTTGCCGGAAATCTCCATTCCAACGAATGAAACGAGAATTAGGTGGTTGTCCGTTCCGCCGCTTACTACGTCATAGCCGCGTTTCATCATGACTTGCGCAAGAACTTTGGCGTTCGCTTTTACTTGTTTGGCGTAATCTTTCCATTCGGGAGAGAGGTTGTATTTGAATCCAACCGCTTTGGCGGCTATGACGTGCACGAGCGGACCGCCTTGAAGCGCTGGGAAAATAGCGGAATTCAACTTTTTAGCCATCTCTTCGTCGTTTGTAAGAATCAAACCGCCGCGAGGACCGGCTAAGGTTTTGTGCGTGGTGGTTGTCACGACGTGAGCGTGAGGGAATGGGCTAGGGTGCTCTCCCGCTACTATAAGGCCAGCGATGTGCGCGACGTCCGCGAATAAAATGGCGCCAACCGAATCGGCAATTTCACGGAATTTTTTGAAGTCGATTTCGCGAGCGTAAGCGGACGCGCCGCACACGATGATTTTAGGCTTCACTATTTGCGCGATGTCCATAACTCTGTCGTAGTTTATTCGACCGTCGAGTTCGACGCCATAAGTGAAGGAATGGTAGTTCTGACCGGAAAAGCTTGGTTTTGAACCATGCGTCAAGTGTCCGCCATGGCTCAAATCCATACCCAAAAGTTTGTCTCCAGCCTTTAAAAAGGCGGCGTAAACCGCCGCGTTGGCTTGGCTTCCGGAGTGTGGCTGAACGTTCGCGAAGTTACAGCCAAAAAGCTTGCAGGCTCTATCGATCGCCAACTGCTCGACGCCATCGGCGTACTCGCAACCGCCGTAGTAGCGTTTGCCGGGATAACCCTCGGCGTATTTGTTGGTAAAAACCGAACCCATGGCTTCCATAACCGCTGGAAGCGTAAAGTTTTCAGACGCGATCATCTCTAGGTGATCTGTTTGACGCTCTAACTCTTTTTCGCATAAATCAAATATCTCGCTATCGTATTCTTGTAAAAAACTCATTTTATTATTTCTCCTCTTCTTGTGATGTGATTTCTTCATTGTTAATTGGTTTCATAGCCGGAAATAGCAATACGTCCCTTATGCTGTGCTCATTCGTTAAAAGCATAACGAGCCTATCTATTCCTATGCCTTGTCCAGCGGTTGGAGCCATTCCATAACTAAGCGCTTCGATGAAATCCACGTCCATTTCATGGGCTTCGTCGTCTCCGGCGTCTTTGGCGTCCATTTGTCCTTCAAAACGACTCATCTGGTCAACCGGGTCGTTTAACTCGCTAAACGCGTTCGCGATTTCGCGTCCCGCTATGAAAAGCTCGAATCTCTCCGTAATTTCCGGATTTTCGTCATGTCTTCTCGCAAGAGGAGAGATTTCCACGGGATAATCCGTGATAAAAGTTGGGTCTATTAGCTTTTTTTCAACGAACTCGTCAAAGAGTTCGCCTTGAAGTTGACCTAAATTTAAATTTGGCTTTACATTGATATTTTTAGATTTTAAGTAAGCTAAAATTTGTTCTTTGTCTGAGGTTATCTCCGCTGGAACTCCCCCGACTGAAGTTAACGACTCAATCAAAGCTAGTTCCGTAAAATTGTCAAAGTTAACTTCAATTTCGCCATAAGGAAGAAGAGTTGGCAGATTTAAATGATCAAAAAGATATTTAAAATACTCTTTGGTTATCTCGATTAAATCTTTATAAGTTTTGTAGGCCCAGTAAAATTCAATGGAGGTAAATTCAGGATTATGAGTGGCGTCCATGCCTTCGTTTCTAAAGTTGCGATTGATTTCAAAAACGGCTTCAAAGCCGCCAACGATTAGGCGTTTCAAGTACAACTCCGGGGCGATTCTAAGATATCTGTCGATTCCCAAAGCGTTGTGATGCGTAACGAACGGCTTCGCGTTCGCTCCGCCGGCGATAGGGTGCATCATAGGCGTTTCAACTTCCAAAAAGCCTTTGTCCTCAAAAAAGCGTCTAGTCAAAGATATGACTTTAGAGCGAGTTCGAAACGTTTTGCGAACTTCGGTGTTCATGATAAGGTCAAGATAGCGTTTTCTGTATCTAATCTCTTTGTCCGTCACCCCATGAAATTTTTCTGGTAGAGGAGATATGGCTTTGGTTAAGAGTTTGAGCTCGTTCGCGTGTAGTGATAGCTCGCCTTGACCGGTCACGAAAGGGTAACCGGCTATTTCTATGATGTCGCCAACTTCAATATTCTTTTTAAATACGTCGTTGTAGAAATTTTCAGGTAAATTATCTCGAGCTACGTAAATTTGAAGAGCTCCACTCTCGTCTTCAATTTTTACGAAACTAGCTTTGCCCATAACGCGAAGAAGTTTAATTCGACCGCTCACTACGTAGTTGCGCTTTTCGTCGCGCCTGCCTTCTCTGTCCTCTACGTCCGAGTTTACGTTTAAAAACTTCTCTATCGTTGCGTTTCTTTTTGAATCGTTTGAATAAGGGTTGTAGCCCTCTTTTCTTAAATTTTCCGCTTTTTCAATTCGTTGTTGAATGTACTTGTTTTTAAATGGCAATACTATTTCCTTTACTTATTTGTTTTGGCACGTTTCGCAAATTCCATAAATTTGCATTGAATGGTCAACCATTTTAAAACCTAACTGGCCCGTGATAAGACGCTGTCTTTTCTCAATGTCTTCATCGACAAATTCAGTAATGGTTCCGCATTCGGTGCATATTAAATGATCGTGGTGTTCTTTTGCGCCTAATTCGTATTTTTTTCCTTGCGCGCCAAAAGAGAGCGAGGTAACCATATCCGAATCTTCAAGCAACGCCAGCGTTCTATACACGGTGGCGATTCCCGTTTTAAGGTCAGGATGTTCGTTTTGAATTAGATGATGCAGCAATTCTGGAGTTAAATGTTCATTCGAATTATAAAGAGTCTCTAATATAACCTCGCGTTGAATCGTAAATTTTAGATTGTTTTTTTTAAGAAGCAATTTAAAATCATTGAGTAATTGCTCGTACTCCACGGTTCTATCGTTAAAGTTTGTTATTACTCTTGACATCCTAATTGGCTTCCCTTAACTCTTCTTTTATGATATTTATTTTTTCAGTGACGTTGCTCTCGAGAGTCTCTTTAATCGTTGATTGTATGGAGTCCGCGGCTTTGTCAACGGTATCGTTAAGCTCATCGTTGACGATAGGGTCCAATTTCATAATAAACGAGCCGGTCGATACGAGAATTGGGAATAAAACGCTGGCGCTCAAAGTGGAGTCAATGGTCGATTTAACCGCTTTTATATTATACGCCGCGTGCGCTATAACCGCCGCTATAAGAAAAAATTTGCTAGCGCCAAACGCAAACCCTAAAATCTTGTCCAAAACGCCAAGTCCGCTCAAAGAACTCAACTTTTTAAATATGGCCCCGATAAGTATCATGACAAGCCAAAAAGCGGAAAGAGTCGCTAAAAAGCCTGTAAAGCCAATAGCCGCCGAGTTGTCAAACTTAAAAATGGCGTCGCTAAGGTATTGTCCTACTTCATCGCCTAGACGAGAGGCTATAAAAATACCGCCTATGATTCCAATAAGACCAAATATTTCCTTGAAAAAACCGTTAATAATTCCTTTTAATCCTAAAAGTAGAATAATAGCGCTTACGACAAGATCAAAATAATTAAATTCCATCAATTTCCTCCGTATATAATTGGTCTTTTCCATTGTCTTTGGCTTTGTAAAGCGCTTTGTCCGCTCTAAAAATCAAAGTGTCCGGAGTATCCCCATGCGTAAATTTTGTAGCGCCTACGCTCATTGTCGCCATAATGCTGTTTCCTTTGTATATAAGCTTGTTCTCTCTAATCAATTTAATTAATCTATTCGTAATGCTGACGCAATGCGCGTCATCAATTCTGTTGAGAATTATTACGAACTCCTCACCGCCAAATCTAAAGATTTTATCGCCGTCGCGAAGGGTTTTTTTGAGAGTGCTCGCGATATACATAAGCACTTTATCCCCGGCCAAGTGACCGTGCGTGTCGTTTATATTTTTAAAGTTGTCTACGTCCACCAACAACAGATGCATGTTAAATGGCAGTTTTTTATTCGCGCATATGTTCTCTAGGTGCGAAGACAAAGCTCGTCTGTTGAAAACTTTAGTCAAAGGGTCTAGATTCGTTTTCGCTTCCAAGGTTTTTACTTGCTCGGTTAATTTTGAAATTATATCGTTAGCTTTTGTAACTTCAAAATTCATATGCGATTGAATTTCGTTGAATTTAATCGTTATGGAAGGCAAATCTATGTGGGTTTCTTTGCACTCCAACAACGTGCTTTCATGAAGCTTGGTCAACTTTTCAATATTTTTGTTTGTTTTTTCGAAAGACGAGATGCTTTTCTTCGCTATTACTTCGTACGCGTTGTGAAAAAGCGATTCCATAAAACCAGCCTGATTCACATTGTCCGAGTTTACGCCGGTTATAAGCTCTGCGGATTCTGAAAGATAATTTGCAACCTGAGTTACCGTGGCGTCGTCCTGCTCATCGATAATAATTAGCAACTCTTTACACATTTTGTTGACTAAAGATATTAGCTCGGATTTTTGCATAAACACCCCACGTAAAATATTTCATAATTATACTCATTAAAGCATAAATAAAACTTTCATACTCAAATATAGTTTAATCATCTTTATTTTAGCAACTTTTAGATAAAATTCAAAAAATTTATATATGAAGGCCTATGTTTATGAGTAATTGGAGTCCGACGAGCTGGAGAGAGAAAGCAATTTTACAACAACCGACTTATCCTAACAAGCAAGAGCTTGAGAGAGTTTTAGGCGAGTTGAAAAAGTATCCGCCATTGGTGTTCGCGGGCGAAGCTCGTTCGCTGAAAAGTCAATTGGCGGACGTGGCGAACGGTCAAGGTTTTTTACTCCAAGGCGGAGATTGCGCCGAGAGTTTTAGCGAATTTAGCGCGTCAAACATTCGAGATACTTTCAAAGCGCTGCTTCAAATGTCCATAGTCATGACTTACGCCGGCGGAGTTCCCGTGGTTAAAGTTGGTCGCATGGCTGGACAATTCGCGAAACCTCGCTCAAGCGACAATGAAACGTTCGATGGCGTTACGCTTGATTCTTATCGTGGCGACATTATTAACGGTTCGGAATTTACGTCTAGCGATCGCACTCCAGACCCTGAGCGCATGATAAAAGCCTACAATCAATCAGCGGCCACGTTGAACCTTCTTCGAGCGTTCGCCACCGGCGGTTTGGCGGATTTGCATCAAGTGCATAAATGGACTTTGGACTTCGCGCAGCAGGGCGAAGTGAGTAAAAAGTACGAGGCGTTGGCTGAAGAGATTGGAAAATCTTTAAAATTCATGGAAGCTTGCGGAATCACTTCCAAAACGTACAGAACCTTAAGGGAAACGGATTTTTACACTTCTCACGAAGCGCTTCTTTTGCCTTACGAAGAATCTTTCACAAGAAAAGACTCTTTGACTGGAGAGTGGTACGACACGTCGGCTCACATGTTGTGGATAGGCGATAGAACTCGTCAACTAGACGGCGCTCACGTCGAATATCTTAGCGGCGTTAAAAACCCAATTGGCGTAAAAGCCGGACCTTCAATGGATCCCGAGGACTTGGTAAGACTTTGTCAAAAACTAAACCCGGAGAATGAAGCGGGCCGTTTAAACGTCATAGTGAGAATGGGCGCGGGCAAAGTCGGTGACGGACTTCCAGCGCTTATTCGCGCTGTTGAGAAGGAAGGTCAAAAAGTCGTTTGGTCATGCGATCCAATGCACGGTAATACGATAAAATCGTCAAACAGCTTTAAAACTCGTCCCGTAGACGCGGTTCTTCGTGAGATGAAAGAGTTTTTCCAAGTTCACAAAGCCGAAGGCACTTTTGGCGGCGGCGTTCACTTGGAGATGACGGGACAAAACGTAACCGAGTGCATTGGCGGCTCGTTTACGGTAACGGAAGAGGATTTAAGCTCTCGTTATCATACGCACTGCGACCCGCGTCTAAACGCGGATCAAGCTTTGGAGCTTGCGTTTTTAATCGCGGACTCTCTAAAAGACGCGCAACGTTAAAGATTAAGAGTTTATCTCTTCCTCTTTTTCCTGTATGGTTAAAAGTTCTTCAATTTTTAACTCGTAAAGCGCTTCGAGCTCGGCCAACTCTTTGGCCAAAGCGGTCACTCCCACTTCTTCATAACATTTCGGGTTCGCCAAGCATATGTTTTTTTCTTCAATTTTTCGTTCCAATTCTTCAATTTCAATCGGAAGTTTTTCCAAGGCCAATTTTTCTTTAAAAGTAAGTTTTAAAATTGTTGATTTTTCTTTTACGACCTCAATCGGTTTCTCTTTGTTGGCCGCTTTTTCAAGTTCGTCTAGCTCTTTGAGTTCGCGTTCGAGTTCCAAGTACTCGGTGTATTGTTGGTAAGACTCCTCGATTGTTTTGTCTTCTTTGAAGATGAAAAGCTTTTTCGCGATCTTGTCTACGAAATATCTGTCGTGACTAACGATTATGACGGCGCCGGCGAAATTTGTTAACTGCTCTTCCAAAATGTTAATGGTCGGAATGTCCAAATCGTTCGTCGGTTCGTCGAGTATGAGTATGTCCACGTCTTTGGTGAAGAGCAGGGCGAGCGCCACGCGGTTTTTTTCCCCGCCGCTAAGCGTGCCGACTTTTTTGTCCAAAAACTCTCTTGGAAACAAAAAGTTTTTCAAGTAGCCGTATACGTGCAGATCGCTTCCGCGAACGTTCACCCTGTCTCCGCCGTTTGGACAAAACGTTTCTATGAGGTTTTTGGAGTCGTCCAATAGTTCGCGATGTTGGTCGAAGTATCCTATCTTGAACTCGCCGCGTTTAATCGTTCCGCTTGTGGGCTCCATGCGTCCCAAGAGCGCTTTTAGCAGTGTTGACTTGCCGCTTCCGTTTGGTCCGACAATGGCTATTACGTCTTTTTGCAGTATGCGAGTCGTGAAATTTTTTAGGAGTTCTTTGCTTCCAAGAGTAAGCCCTAGATTTTCAACTTCAAAAAGCATCTTTTGTCTGTTTACGCTTTTGTCGCGGTTGAAGTTTTTTGCCTCGCGTTGGAGCTCGAGCGACATCATCCTGATTTTTGCGGGATTTGTTTTGGCGTCTTCTCGGATGCTCATGAGTCGCTCTTTTCGACCTTCGTTGCGTTTGAGTCTGGCTCTAACGCCGCGAGCGAACCATTCGTTCTCGCGTTTCAACACGCCTAAAAGATTGTCGTGCTGCTTCTGAAGCGTTCTTATCCATTCCGCTTTTTGAGTCAGGTAATCGTTGTATCCGCCTTTGTACTCGCGAATGGCGCAGTCTTCGACTTCGACGCTTTTCGTGGCGATTCTATCTATGAAATATCTGTCGTGGGAAATGAAAACGAGAGTGAATTTTTCTTTGAGAATTAGCTCTTCGAGAAACTCGACCATATAAACGTCAAGGTGATTGGTGGGCTCGTCTAAAAGCAAGACGTCTGGTTTTTGAAGCAGCAAAGAGGCTAGGGCGACGCGGCGTTGCTCACCTCCGCTTAGTAGAGTGATTGGTTTGTCTTCGTAGCGTTTGAGGTCGAAATGCTGGATGATTCTTTCTATTTTATCATCGAGATTCCAAGCGTTGTGGTGCTCTATGTAGCGAGAGAGTCTTTCGTGCTCGTCGATAAGGGCTTTGTTTTCAAAATCGTCACCGAGTTTTAGGGAGATTTCATTGTATCTCACTTTTGCGCGGTTTAATTCGTCAAGTCCCGCTTCAACGGCTTCTCTGACCGTGTCGCCGTCTTTGAATTTTGGAGATTGGTCAAGCATCTTGATTTCAAGGTCGCGTTGCGTAATTCTGTTGCCGCCGTCATGCTCGAGGGTGCCATTGACGATTTTCATAAGAGTGGATTTTCCGCTTCCATTTTTACCGATGATTACGATTCTTTCACCCTCGTCAATGTGGAAATCGACTTCGACGAGAATTTTTTGAGCGGAATAATGTTTTGATATTTTTTGCAGATCTATTAGTGCCATGGAGCTTCTTTTGTTTTCCCTATTTAAGGGCTTTGTTGATGTTTATTTTGACTCGATTATATCCATTTCATTGTTAATAAGAGCTTATTTTCACACCTGTTTTTTTAGATGGATTTTAATTAATATAATTAATATGTTATAATTAGATAAACAAATATATCAGAGGTTACGCTTGAATTTATGCCACTTGTATCATAAAGTTTTTTCATACGAACATATTCAAGCCATCTATGATTCCTTTGAAAACAGCGTCGCTTTTGATATCGAAAATATCACCAGTCTGGAAGGATATAATTTATTCATTATCGAATTATACAACGCCGATCAAGAGATGTCAAAAAAACTAGTTAGTCTGTTTAAACATAAAAAACACTCTCTCGTTTATTTCATAATTCCTAAAAATTACACACTGTTGCTTTTCCAATTAACGTATTTGTTGGGAGCAAAATCAATAATAACGCAAAATCAAAATATTGAAAAAGTTATAAGTAAGATAAAAGCGGATAAAGAAGATTTTATAAATGACTCTTTTACCATCCTGCTAGGGCGTATGAGTCTTAAAACGCAAAACTTCGTTTTTTATAATAACGACAAACTAACGCATGTGAGTCAAACTTTATTGCATGATTTCAAGTGCGAAACCAAGGCTTTGTTCGAAGCGAACGTACTTTCAAATATCGCCGTAAACAAACTACTTGAAAACGACGTCACGTTAAAAACGGACATTGTGAATGATCTGAACGTAAAAAAAGCTTACGTTTGCAAAAGCGTCACCGTTACGAACAATGAAAAAATTATATACATGGAAGTGGATACCGTAGTTGAAAAGAAGTTGGATTTTATCGTTAGTAGAATCGCTTTTGTGGAAACGCTAAAGGAAACGCTTCTTCAACGAACTATTTCGCCTAAATCTCTTTCCATATTGACCATAAGCGTTGAAAACATAAAAAAAATATTGCCGGATTTGGGAATTTTGGAGTTGGAAAGTTTGTTGTTCGAGCTAGTTTCTTTTATGGACTCTGTTTTAAGCGAAAAACTTGTTTTTTCGCAGTTCGATCAAGACTTTTACATAGTTCTTCTTGAAAACGTCGATTCAGAGCGCTTAATCACTCTCGCAAACAGTTTTAGCGCAAAAGTGACTAACTACGTAAATACTAAAAATAAAAAACTTATCTTAAAAATATTCGCCTTTAGTTTGGACGATTTGGAGTTTAGCTCGATACTAAAGAGTCTGGAAGATATAGAAAATAAAAATTTGATAACGTATAAACATATCAAAGAGATAACCAATAGCGAATCAAAAGTCGACGAGAGGAGTCTTTTAATCGCCGCTTATGACGATGGGTTAAAGTTTAAGCTACTTAACATATACAACGGCTTGATTATAAACACCGCCTCGAAAATACTTAAAGTTACCAGCGACAGCATGTATATTAGTTTCACTCAACTCCAGGGAGTCGTTTTGAATATCGAAAAAAAAACGGTTCTTCACTCGAGTAGTTTCACCAAAGACATAGAAGCCGACGTCAAGCAGATAAATTTACAAAAACAGATAGCAGTTTTGGAAAATTTTAGATTTTTACAAACGAACGCGAACTCTAGGCAATACGCGAGAGTTTCGCCGTCGAATAATATTCCCATCGCTATTAATTTGGGTTCAACAACGGTACATGGAAACATATTGGATTTGTCAATCAAATCAATAGCCGTAAAAGTTAAATACATAGAAAAACTTGGTATGTTGGAATTGAAAAAAGCTTCGTTAGTTTTTAATATTTTAGACAAATCTTCAGAGAATGGATACGTTCAGTTGAATATAAGCGCGAACATAGTTGTGGTTACGAATAGAGACAAGGAAGATTACTATAAGGTGGTATGCGACTTAAATCAAGACTCCCATGACATTGACACGCTTTTAAAGTACGTATACGAAAGACAAAAAGAGTTAATAATCGAACTCAAAAAAATGTCAAAACTCAACTAGCGTTTGTAGTAACTTTTAATTTCCATTATAAGATTGTCTAGTTTGGTTTTATAAGCGTCAACTAAATTCAAGTAACTTTTGTCCGTCGCTTGAGCTATGGCCGATTTTATATCGCTAGCGATTTCATTTAAGGAATCCGCTCCGATGTTCGCGGTGACTCCGATTACGTCCAAAAGCAATTTATCGGCTTGGTTTAGTTGTCCATTCTTTAACAGGTTTCCAAGTTCGTCGGTCGAGTTTTCATACATCGCGACAAATTCACGGAGTATCTCGATATAAAATTGTTCATCTCCTCCACATATCTCCAAGCCTTTGACGCCATTGAGTTCTTTAGTCATAATCACGTTTGTTTTAGAGTTTACTTCGAAATACGCGTACATAATGTCGTAGAAATCTGATATTTTTAATGGTTTTTCGAGATGTTCGCTCATTCCGGCGGCTTTCATCTTGTTGACGTCGTCCAACGAGGTGTCTCCGCTGAGCGCAACTACTAAAACGTGGTCGTATTTCGGATTTTTTCTAATTGCTCGAGTCGCTTCAAAACCATCGACTCTAGGCATGTGGGCGTCCATTAAAATAAGTAAAAAATCGCTGTCTTTTTCTAAAATATCCAAAGCCTCTTGACCGTCGTCCGCCACTACGATCTCGATTCCCGTGTTGGCCAAAAGACCCTTAATAACTTTTTGATTGATTAAGTTGTCTTCGGCGACGAGAATTCTCGCTCCAGAGAATTCGTTGAAATCCTCTTTCGTTATTTTTCCGTGGGGAGGAACGCTGCGTTTGTTTAATGCGTTTTTTTTAACTTCCTTGAGAGGAGTTGGCGCTTTTTCCTTGGCTTGGAGAGTTTCTCCAAAGGTTCCTTCTTCTTTTCCTTCTAACGCTTGATTGATAATTTGTAAGGAAAGATCGCGTTCTTCATCATGAAACGCGCCGCCTTTTTCATCATATTCGTCAGTTTTAATGCGGGTCACTATGGAGGATTCCAACTCTTGCGTTTTCTTGTCGGACAAGGACTCTTTTTTATCGGAATTTTTCCTGGTTCTTATAATCACAAATGCAACGACAAACGTTAGAATCGCCAAAAAATAAACTATATCCAATATGTATTCTTCAAACATGTAAAAGAACCTCCGTTTTTGTTATGATACAATAAGATAATTAATTATACTAAATTTATGTATAATTCGCTAAAAGTAACCATATAAAGGCTAATCGTGCAAGATATTCCCCACATTCCCGTTTTATATCGCGAAGTAGTAGACGCGTTTGGGGATATAAAAAGCGGGATAATTATTGACTGCACGATGGGGTACGGCGGTCATTCGTCAATGTTGCTCGAAGCCAACTCAAACGTCAAACTAATCGCAATCGATCAAGACCAAACGGCCATAGATTTTTCCACAAACAGGCTTAAACCGTTTGGAGAGAGGGTCAGCGTCAGAAAAGGGCGCTTTTCGTCCGTCATCAAAGAGATCCTTAAAGAAGTAAACGCCAATGAGATAAAAGGCGTATTGGCCGACATTGGCGTTTCATCCCTGCAGCTAGACCAGAAGGAGCGCGGCTTCTCTTATGAGAGCGAGAACCTTGACATGCGCATGGACAAAGATTCGCCACTGAGCGCTTTTAACGTCGTAAATGAATATTCGGCAAAAGAACTCGAAAGATTGTTGCTGGAGTACGGCGAGCTTAGAAACTATAAAAAAATCGCCTCGCAAATACTCAAGAACAGGCCCTTTAACTCGGCGAAAGAGTTAGGCGAGACCCTCAAGCGAGACATGCCTCAAGGCAAAAAGATACATCCGGCCACGCTCCTTATGCAGGCCATAAGAATAGAAGTGAACGACGAACTCGGAGAGTTGAAAGAGCTTTTGAGCGCGTTGGAAATCGCGGGCTTGTCCAACGCGAAAATCGCCATCATATCTTTTCACTCGCTGGAAGACCGCATCGTCAAACAAGCTTTCTCCAAATGGGCGCAATCTTGCGTATGTCCAAGCGAAGCGATGCGATGCGTGTGCGGCAATAATCACAGCCTAGGAAAAATACTCACAAAAAAACCTCTCATGGCCAAAGACGACGAGCTAAAAGAGAACGTTAGAAGTAGAAGCGCCAAAATGAGAGTTTTCGAAATGGGCGTGTCATGAGTGAAAAAAACGAGCTTTTGGACGAACTCGAATTTGTCCTCGCGCCAAAAAAAAAGTTAGACTTTGGATATTTCGTATTTGTGATTTTTAGCCTTACTTTCGTCATCATGTTCGCTTTTCCTAAAATCTACATTCAGCAGCAGATTTACTTCAAAAGCAGAGAGATTTCAAAACTAAAAGTGGAGTATGATACGCTAAAAGAAGAGAACAAGATTATTAGCGCGTCGGTCGAATCAATCAAATTTAAAAACCAAATTTTAGACACGCTTTTTTAGGACGACATTGATGATTAGAAAATTTATTGAATTTTCAATAGACAAACCGCTATTGAACCACATCTTGCTTATCTTTATTTTCACGCTATCCGTTTTCGCGTACATTAACATTCCCAAAGAAATATTTCCTCCCATGAATTTGGACAAAATCGCCATCACCGGCGGGTACGTTGGCACTTCCGCCGACGTTCTCGACAAGATGGTCGTTCAAAGCGTTGAAGACGATTTGCAAAACATCGACGAACTTGAAGAGATTAAAACAAGCATAAAAAACGGTTTTTTTAGCGTAAGCGCGGACATAAAAACCGGCTCGGACAACATCGGCGTTTTAAACGACGTCAAAGACGTCCTCGCCAAGGTGAAAAAAGATTTGCCAGCCGACATGAACGAGCCAATCGCGGTAATCAAAACCCACGCTTTTCCTCTGGTGCTCATAGCCTTGTCCGGAGACGTGGACAAAGAGGAGCTTTTAGCTCGAGCGGACGAGCTCAAAGGCGAACTTGCAAGTTTTAAAGATTTAAGCGAAATCGCCATTCGCGGCGACGCCGAAGAAGAGTTGGACGTAAATCTTAACAACGAAAAGATAAAAGCTTACGGACTCGACCCGGCATTGGTCATCTCCGCCGTCAAAAACATTAGTTCGATTTTTCCGGTGGGAACTATCAAACAAAAAGCCCATCACTTGTACATCTCCACCTACAATGGCGAAAAAAACAAAAAAGACGTGGAAAATAGTATCATAGGCGTTGGCGGCGTCAAGCTTCGCATTGGAGACATAGCCGAAGTCTCTTTCAAACTGAGCGACGAAGTTGAGTTGTCCCACTACAACGGCGCTAGAAACATCTCCATAAACGTAACGAAAAGCAAAGACGGAAACGCGATAGCTTTGGTAAAAGACATTAGAGAACTGCTTAAGGAACAAGAACTTAAGCATCCAGGTTTGACGTATAGCATTTACACGGATACCTCCATTTGGATTAAAAATCGTCTAAACGTTGTTTTTTCAAACATCATGTTTGGGCTAATGATGGTTTTTCTCGCGATGCTTATATTTATAAACAAAGGCATCGCGTTCGTCGTGGCGCTTGGAATTCCGCTGAGTTTTATGATAGGTCTTATAGCGACGGACTTGCTTGGCAACAGTCTCAACATGCTTTCACTTTTGGGAGCGCTCATGGCGCTTGGAATGCTCGTCGACGAAGCGATTGTCGTGGCCGAGAACATATACAGGCACCTAGAAGAGGGCATGGAACGCAGAGAAGCCGTGATAAGGGGAGCGACCGAGATGTTTCCGGCCGTTTTGGCCGCCACTCTCACGACCGTCTTCGCCTTTTTGCCAATGCTGCTTATGACGGGAGACATGGGGATGTTCATACGCATCATTCCCATCATGATTAGCGTTTTGCTTCTCTCGTCCTTGTTCGAGGCGTTTTACTTTTTACCGCTTCACGCGCATGACTTTTTGAAGGTTTCCAAAGAAGGGAGCTTCACAAAAGTGTGGTGGAACAAAATGTACGTTTTCTACAGCGCGATACTCCATTTCGCGTTTAAGCGAAAACACGTCTCTTTGATCGTCATAGTCGTTAGCATCTTATCGCTAACGTTCGTTATGATGAAAAACTCGAAGTTTCAACTGTTTCCAGATTTCGACAACACCCAAATATACGTGTACGGAAAAGTGAACATCAACAACGAATTGACCGATACGGAAAAACTAGTGACCAATTTGGAAAAGATTTTGCTCAAAAATTTGGACAAGGAAGACGTCTCCTCGATCACTTCGGTCGTCGGTTTTAAAATGGATTCCAAAAATAGGGCCGAACTTGGCGACAACTTGTTTCACATCTTCGTGGACTTGCGCGAAAGAGCGCCGGTAAACGCGTTTGACAAATACGTTAGCCCGTATCTATCCATTGAGTACGATCCAGGCGTTCAGATAAGGCAAAAAGACGCGAAAGTCATAGCCAAGCGAATAGAGGAACTTTTAAAAGACGAGGTCTTGGCCAAGGAGAATGGTTCTTTGGTTTACGAAGAGCTCGTGACGAAAGTGCCAGGCGCTGGAGTGGTGGCGAACGACATAGAGATAAGCGTAAGCTCAAAAGAGAACATAGACGTTTTGGACGGACTTAAGGCGCTAAAAGAGAAACTCTCCACTATCGACGGTGTTTTTAACGTAGCCGACGACGCGGACATTGGCGAAAAAGAGTTGAAGCTTCGAGTAAACCCATACGGTCAAGAGCTGGGCTTTAACGAAGAGATAATTTCAAGAGAACTGAGGGCCTATTACCTAAAAGGGGAGTACGGAAAGATTTTCAACGCAAAGGGCTTGGTGAGAATCAGGCTTCAAAGCAACGTAAACAAAGACATAGAATCCATCAATAAAGTAGAAGTGAAAATACCCTCAACCGATCAGTTTGTCGCGTTAAGGGACGTATGCGAGTTTATATACGTGCAAAGCTTCGTTACGTTAAACAAAGAGGACGGTAAGCGAATCAGAAGCGTTTACGCCTCGATGGATAAAGAAAAAATGACGTCGTCCGAAGTGATGCAGATATTAAAGCCAACCATGGAAGAGTTGCAGCGAAAGAAATATACGATTGAGATAAAAGGCGAAGAAAAGGAAAACAACAAAAACAAAAGCGAAATGGCGCGCTCGGCCATGATCGCGCTGTTCCTAATCTTCATGACGCTCGTTTGGCTCTTCGACTCCATCAAACAATCCCTTATCGTGATTAGCACCATTCCCCTCGTTTTGCTTGGCGTTTACGTTGGGCACTGGGTGTTGGACTTGAACATCACCATGCCTGGTCTTATCGGAGTCGTGGGGTTGGCCGGAGTGGTTGTAAACGACGGTTTGATTATGGTTGATTTTATCAAAAACTCCAAAGACACGGAAGAACTCATGCGAAACGCGAAAACGCGATTGCGACCCATACTTTTAACGTCGTTAACAACCGTTTTGGGGCTGGTAACTCTCATCTTCTTCGCGTCGGGTCAGGCGAAGATACTTCAGCCAATGGCCGTCTCTTTGGGCTTTGGCATCGTGTGGGCGACCGTGCTCAACCTCATATACGTGCCGCTGCTGTTTGCCGCCGCTTACAGAATCAAAGCGCCAATTAAATAAAAGGAAAAAAATGAATTTAGACATAACGTACGCCCAGTTTGGAGTGAGACCTCCCGTAAGTAAGCCGATACCGGAATTTTTGCTAGAAGTGACGGAAAGCGGAATAAGAGAAATGATTTCGAAACACTACGATTCGATTAGAGGGAGTGAGATCTCGCATATTTTCCCTATGGACGCGAAAGAGTTTGAAGAAGCGAAAACGCATTCCGCGGATTTTTTTATACAAATATGCGGAGGGCCCGCTTACTTTAATCAAAATCGCGGAGCTCCTCAAATGGTTGGACGTCACGCTCCGTTTAGAATCGACGCCAAAGCGAGAGAAAAATGGCTGGAGCTTTACAAACCGTTAATCGAAGAGTTGAAAGAATCGGGAGTTACGGAGAAATCTTTGCTCTCTTTTTGGGGCTATTTAAACATATTTTCCATATGGATGATCAATACTCAATCATAATGTGAAAAATATACAATTATACAAAAAAGTAAGGAAAGTATAAGCTCTTGCTTTGTATAATTCCGACCAACCAATAAATAAGTGGGTTCTTAGCTCAGTTGGTTAGAGCTCTCGGCTCATAACCGAGCGGTCGAG
>ERZ889078.968-NODE-968-length-24020-cov-27.330148_pt1 | contig 24020 bp, 25 predicted proteins | sample MGYA00521266_ERZ889078 | MGnify/ENA primary metagenome ERZ889078 (study PRJEB32303, sample SAMEA104408618) | aquatic metagenome | biome: Brackish water; feature: Pelagic; material: water | place: Baltic Sea | collected 2014-06-16T06:34:00 | depth 76,534 m ...
CGCGCAAACGCTGTCTATCGTCTCTATATGTTCCATGAAAGCTATCCTAGATTTATTTTCTGAAGTTTACAATTTTATCTCTTAAGAACGTCGGCAGTAAGTTCAGCGCGGAAATTATTAAATAAAAACTAAGCGGAAAGGCGTAAAACTCTTTGCCTTTTTCAATGGCGTTTTTGATTTTTCTCACGCCGTCTTGGGTGCTTAAAATTAAAGGCATGTTAAAATCGTTTTTGTCAGTGAGTTCGCTTTTTATAAAACCCGGTAAGATTGTTACAACTTTGATTCCATACTTTTTATATTTGTACCGCACTCCCTCCGCGTATGCGTTTAACGCTCGCTTGGATGAAGAGTAGACTTTTGAGCTTGGCATGGAAAAAAGCGAAGCCAAAGAAGATATGAAAACGATTTTACCCGCTTTTTTTTCACGAAACAGCGGAAGCAAAATCTCCAAAATGGCATGATTTGAAAGCACGTTCACGTCGTACAAATTCTTAAACTCGGCTATACTCGGAACTTTGTTCGAGTGTCCCAAAGAAACGCCGGCGTTGAGTATGACCATGTCCACCCAGCCAAGAGCCCTTATCTTCTCCTGCAGAAGAGCGAAGTCCCTTACGTCTACTACGATAAGCTCGACGCTTTTACATTTCGTCTGGAGAGAGTTTTTGAGATTTTGAAGAAGGTTTTCGCGACGGGCGAGAAGAACGAGCTCCACGTTCGGACTCGCGTATTGCCTCGCCAGTTCGGCGCCGAGACCGCTGCTGGCTCCGGTGATTAAGATTTTCATCTTGACGCTTACACGATCCTAATCATGACGGGTTTCGCGTTTACGAAATCCAGCGCTTCGAGCTCGCTAATCATCGCTTGGATGTCTTTTTCAACCGCAAGATGAGTCGAAACAAGAAGATTCGCGCTTTCGCTCGTACAAGGACGTTGCAACATCGTCTCAATGGAGATGTTGTGATTTTCAAATATTTTTGTGATTTTCGCGAGCACGCCGGTTTTGTCTGAGACGTTGATTCTCAAATAGTATTTCGACACAATGTCCGCGCTAGATTTGAGAGTCAGCGTATCGCCTTCCATAGCTTTGTTGAAGCCAAGCATTGGCGTCGATTTTCCGCTTCTCGCGATGTCAATGATGTTCGCCACGACGGCGCTAGCCGTCGCGTTTCCGCCGGCTCCCGGACCATAGTAAAGCGTTTCGCCAACCTTGTCGCCGACTACGCTGATTCCGTTCATAACGCCATCGATTTTGGCTATCATCTCGTTTTTGCCAATCAAACACGCGTGAACGCGAAGCTCGACTTCGTTTTTGTCTTTTTTGGCGATTCCCAAAAGTTTTATAACGTATCCGAACTCTTTGGCGAACGAGATGTCGTCTTGAGTGACCTTGTCTATGCCTTCAATGAGAATATCTTCGGGCTTGGCGTCGATGCCGTAGGCGATGGAAGCCAAAATGAGCAATTTATGCGCGGCGTCGAATCCGCCCACGTCGAAAGTCGGATCGGATTCCGCGTATCCCAACTCTTGCGCTTCTTTTAAAATCGCGTCGTACGCCACGCCTTCGTTCGTCATCTTCGTCATCATATAGTTGCAAGTGCCGTTCATGATTCCCCGAATGGACTCGATGTGATTCGCCGACAAACCGTCTCGCAAAGCGTTAATGATTGGGATTCCACCGGCGACTGAAGCCTCGTATTCGAAAGCGACGTCTTTGGCTATGGATTGAAGTTCGTAGCGATGGTACGCCAAGAGCGCTTTGTTCGCGGTGACGACCGCTTTGCCCGCGCGAAGAGCTTTTTTGACAACCTCGAAGGCCTCTTCGACGCCGCCCATAAGTTCCACCACTATGTCAATTTCCTCGTCGCCAAGTATATCGTCGACGTTGTCGCTTAGAACGATGTCCAAACCTCTCTCTTTGTTTAAATTCCTAACGACTCCGCGTTTTACCACGATGTCGACGCCGGCTCTAGCGGAAATAACGTCGGCGTTGTCTCTAAGAATCTCAGCTACGCTCGTTCCTACGGTTCCAACCCCTATAATTCCGACTTTTATCATAATTAATCCTGTTTTTCTTCTATTTTTTCTTCGTCTTGAAACTGCTTTAAAAATTCTTTAACGTTTCTCGCAGCTTGGCGAATGCGATTGTCGTTTTCTATCAAAGCTATACGAACGTAGCCTTCTCCATACTCGCCAAAACCAATGCCCGGAGCGACCGCCACGCCAGCTTCGACTAAAAGTTTTTTACTAAACTCCAAAGAGCCGAGGTGTATGGCGCACTCTGGAATCTTAGCCCAAACGAACATGCTCGCTTGATTTTTTCGCATAGGCCAGCCAGCTCTGTTGAACGCGTCCAAAAGAACTTCTTGACGGTGATCGTACTTGTCCGTTATGTCTCGCACGCACTGCTGGTCGCCGTTGAGAGCGATTGTCGCCGCGACTTGGATAGGAGTGAACATCCCATAATCCAACCAAGACTTGATTTTTTGAAGCGCGCCTATGAGCTTTTTGTTTCCTACGAAGAAACCTACGCGCCAACCCGCCATATTGTACGACTTGCTTAAAGTGAAAGACTCCACGGCCACGTCTTTCGCTCCGGGAACGCTCATAATCGACGGCGTTACGTATCCGTCGAAAGTGATGTCGCCGTAGGCGATATCCGAAATAATGTAAAATCTTTTCTCTTTGGCCATCGCCACGAGACGAACGTAAAACTCTTGGGTCACCGTTACCGTCGTCGGATTGTGAGGAAAGTTGACCAATACGTATTTCGGCTTTGGCGAGCTTTCCTTGAAGACTCTATCTAGGTTGACAAAGAATTTATCTTCGTCTAGTTTGTAGTCCTCGTCAAACTCTATGCCAAACTTCACGACGTTTCCGCCGGCGAGAATGAACGAATACTCGTGAATTGGGTAAGTTGGATCTGGCACGACCGCGACGTCGCCTGGATTGGTGATGGCGTAAGTTAGATGCGCGTAACCCTCTTTGCTTCCCATGGTGGCGACGCATTCCGTCTCGGGGTCCAAAATACAGTCATAGCGTCTCTCATACCAATCGGCTATCGCCTTTAAAAGCTTTGGTATCCCTTTGGAACTGGAGTACCCGTGCGTTTTCGTTTTTTGGGCCGATTCGATAAGTTTCGCTCGAATGTGCTCGGGGGTGTCGCCATCTGGATTGCCCATGGAAAAATCTATTACGTCTTTGCCCGCTCGACGCTCTTTCATTTTTATTTCATTTACTTGAGCGAATACGTATTTTGGAAGTCTTTCGACTCTATTAAACCTTATCTCATCAAACATTCTTTTTTCCTGCGTTAATTATTGGCGATATTATAGTGAAAAATTTTAGAATTGGCTAATAAATCCGCCTAGACTATCTTCTACCGTAAGGGGACAGAGACAGCTCGTCTTTAACGTTTTTAAGAGTGTACAAGTCCGATATTTTCATATATTTCGCTCGTTTTGGAATCGCGAGCGTTATTTGAGAACGCCTAGAGTCCTCTTTTGTGACTTTCAAAAGGTGCAAAGAAGAATCGTAATACGAAACGTATGGGTACCAATCGTTTCTTCTGGAACTTCCTATAACGAGTTTTTCTATCTTGGAACAATCCAACCAATGCGCGTAGAGAGAGTGTTTGAGTTTGATTTTTACAGAGTCCTCTAGTTGAGCGAGATTTAAAAAACCGGCTCGCATATCTATCGTATACGTCCAATCGGTTGCGGATTTTCTTTGAATGTCCGTGATAAAACAGCCATTTTTGGCGAGTTCGTTTTGTAAAACCAAAGGGTTGGTGGCGTACTCCGACATCATCGAAATGTTCCAAATAAACTCCGAAGAGTTAAGAGTGGACGCGGTCGTTACGTAACGGTAATAGCCGATGTTTCTAAGGGCGTCTCCCATTAATTTCACGAAGAACAAAGGCGCTCCGCTTGTTTTGAAGTTCAATCTGACTTCTTGGGGATTTTGGAAAAAAAGCTTTAAAAGCCCATTTTCCTCCAACGTTCCAACCACTTTTATTACGTCGACTCTGTCGTTGTCGTAAAAAGAGTCTTTTGGGTCGAATATAACGTTGATAAAATTAATCTTCCGTTCGTACGCGTCCTCGCCAACGAAGTTTCGTATCTTACTCGCTAAAAGGTCCTCGTTCGTCGAAATTTTCTCGTCGCCAAGTCCCAGCGTAAATAGTAAAACGAAAGATATAAATATCTTTACCATAAACGACCGTCGTTCAAGTCTTTAAATTCTTTTACGCTGAGGCTTTGGAGTTTGCCGTCTTTGTATAAAAACCTAATATTGTCCGGAGCTTGATAATTAAACGTTTTGGAATTGGCCTCTATGTCCACATATCCGTGCCCAAGGGACAACAACCATACTTTGCTTGAGTCCAATTCCAGTCTTTTCGTTATCACTTTTTGTTTTTTGAGGTTGTCCGTTTTGTTGATATAGCCTATCCAAAGTTTTGATCTTGGGACGATAGCCAATGGCGCCAACTCCCGAACGACCGGCGCTCGCTCTTCAAAAAGCTCAGCTTCAATCGACGATTCGTTCATATCCTCGACGTATTCAACCGTCGAATTCGCGTCGCTTAAGTTTTGATCTATATTTTGAGCGCCTTCATCGGCGTCTGGATTCATATTCTTTTTCGCGCTGTTTATAGCGCTGTTGTCAAGATGGTTTGGAGCGTTTTTTTCCGAATTAAGATAAAAATTATCGTACGCTACGAAAACAAAAATCGCCAACGCCACGAAAATATACAAACCGGTGAATTTCATCTTTTTTTTGGGACTGACGAATACTGAAGGTTTTTCGCTTTCGTTTAAAAGTTCGGTTGCGAAATACTCCAATCCTTTCTCTTTCAAAGTCGATAAATTCTGCTTGTACTCTCTCTCTAAAATAGATACGAATCCAAGAAATTGAACCTTGGTCAAACCTTCAAAACTTTCATGGATAACGCTCTGCACGTACGCGAGAGGAATGTGCGTGTCTTCGTATATTTTTTGAGCGCCAATCTCTCTTAGCTTATCCAATTCTTTAATCATTATCTCATCCTGTCCATCAAAATAGCCGCCGCGACGCTCACGTTTAACGAGTCGAATTCATGCGACATTTTTATGCTTACGGCGCAGTCGAGTTTAGATAAAACGCGAGAGGTGAGCCCTTCTCCTTCGCTTCCAAGGACTAGAATTTTTTTCTTGTCTATGCGAGTTTCTCTAATGTCGAGTCCGCTCATATCCGCGCCGTAAGACGTAAAACCTGACATTTTAAAGTCGTTGAGAACGTCATGGATATTGTTTTCTATGGCGAATGGCATATCGAACAAAGCGCCAGTGCTCGTTCTAGCGATGGTGTCCAGCGGCAAGTTTTTGACTCCGCAGGCCACAATGCCGTCAACGCCCAAGGCGTAAGCGCTTCTAACTATCGCGCCTATGTTTCCAACGTCCGTCAAGCCAGACAAGACTAAAATGAACTTTTTCTCAAAGAAAAAATCATACGGTTGAAGTTGACAATCGTCAACGTCGGCCAGAAAACCCTGATGATTGGCGTTTTTGCACATTTTTTGCGCCGCTTCATTAGGGATTCGTTTCACCTCAAAGCCCATTTTCATAAGACGGGAATACTCTTTTTTTTCTAGCTCTTTGGCTAAATAGAGAGTCTTAATTTTATTTGGATATTTGTTTATAAGATAATAAATTGGTTGTTTTGCGTAAATTAACATAAAAGTATTTTATCTAAAAAAAGCGTCATATTGTATTTTTTACATAAATTTGATTCAAATCGCTCTTGAAGGGTCGAATGACGAAAGATAAGAGGGCTGGCGGGAGTCTTGCTCTTAAAACTACTCCGCGCTTTTGAGTTTTGAGTAGAGCGCGACGCAAGATTTGACATGGGCTCTATTGGGAACTCTTCTGATTGACAGGTAGGTTACGGTTCCGTCGCCATGGATTTTTCTCAAGGCCGTGGCGTCCACCCAGTAATATCCTCCGTCCTTTCTCTGGTTTTTAACAATCCCAGTCCAAAAGCCTTTAGTCTGAATATCGTCCCAAAGTCCTTTAAACGCGATACGAGGCATGTCCGGATGTCTGACAATATTGTGAGGCTGTCCAATCAATTCTTCTAACTTGTAACCGGCGATTTCACAAAACAAATCGTTAGCGTAAAGTATCAGACCTCTCGAGTCCGTTTCGCTCAATATATAGCTGTCTTGAGCGAAATACCACTCGTCACTGTGTTCGTCTTTGATTATTTCCGACATGAACCGTCCCCTGATTAAAATATCTTTGAAAAATTATAGCGTTAAGAGTCTTTGATAACAAGCTTTCGTATTTTCGCCCGTTATTTTGCTTATGAGCTTCGCCTGCGTTTTTTTGGGCAAGTCAAGCTCTAAAACGTCTTTTTGAGTAATGGCCGATTCCGCTTGCGCCTCGCTCGCGCCAATCACCACGACCCACTCGCCGCGAAAATTTCCATTTAGCTCCTCAAGAGCCTCGATTGGCGTGCCTCTAAAGTATTTCTGGTATTTTTTGGTGAGTTCTTTGGCTAAAAATATTTCTCTACTCGGCGCTTCTTCTTTTAGCTCTAAAAGCAGTTTTTCCAAGCGATGGGGGGATTCGTACAAAATCGTCGTGAACCCGTTGTGCAGAGCTTTTTGCAATCCCGCGTTGCGAGAATCGCCTTTGTGGTCCAAAAATCCATAGAAAAGCATTTTCGTCTCGACGAATCCGCTCGCCACGAACGCCGTCAAAACCGCGTTCGCTCCGGGAAGGACGTCGTACTTAATCGCGTTTCGCATACAGTACTCTACAAGCGCTTGTCCGGGATCGCTGACGCCGGGCATTCCGGCGTCGCTCGCGTAAACAATATTTTGTTCAAAAAAAGAGGGTTCTAATTTTTCAATAAAAGATTTTTCATTGTGCGAGTGAAGCGAGATAAAAGTTTGGTTTTCTTTAAAAACCGTATTGTAGCGCTCTTTTAAAATGTGGATGAGTTTTTTCGTGACGCGAGTGTCTTCGCAAAGAAGTATGTCGGCGTCGCTTAAAAGTTCGATACTTCTAAGCGATATGTCGCCTATGTTGCCAATCGGGGTTGGAACTAGAGATAGCATGTCGTAACGCCTAATCCGAACAAATCTAGCTTACGTATAGTAGCTAAAGCCGCGTTTTGGATGAGAGACAACGCTAAAGTTCTATTTTTTACCGTAACGCGCGTTGAACTTCTCAATACGTCCAGCGGTGTCCACCATACGTTCGCTTCCAGTAAAGAAAGGGTGACATTCGTTGCAGATGTCGATTTTCATCGAATCTTTGTGAGACTTTGTTACAAAAGCGTTGCCGCACGCGCAAGATACGGAGCAATCTACTAAAACAGGGTGAAGGTTTTTTCTCATTTTTTTGCCTTTTGACTCGCGATTTGCATACGCGCGTCTATATATTTTTTAAATCCGTATGGGTGCGGATTTTAGAACTCGAATTGTACCCAAACATTTCTTAAAACAAAAACCGCGCGACCAAGCGGAAACTAGCGTTTTCCGCCGCCACCGCCACCGCCGCTTCTCATAGAGCCGCCCATTGAAGAGCCTCTATCGCTTTGATTGGACTTATTGGCTTTGGAGCCTTTTTCTTGATTGCCCTCGCCGTCCGAGTCGCCTCTGCCATCTTCCTCGCCATCTACGGAAGGCGGGCTCTTATACTGTTCGCGTTCTCTATATTCGTTCTGATGTTGGTTTTGGTTTTGAATCATCTTTCCATCTCCCGACTTCGTCTGATCCTTCGTCTGAATTCGATCTCTCGTCTGAGTTTGATCGCGATCTTGAGTCATATCCATATCCGCGGCGTTAGCGGCGACGCTTAACAGCAAGAGCGTCGAAACGCCTAATAGTAACTTTTTCATTTTGAATCCTTTATTTTTTTAGATGCGTTAGCATAGCAAACATATATAAGCGAAGCGTTAGCTCGCTCACAAATTCCATGGATTAGAAAACCAAGATGGCCGTTGCGTAAAAATCGTGATAACCTCCTAGGTTGGATTCCGGATCGTAATGGCTGTAATCAACGCCTAGCAATACGTTTTCGCGAGGAGAGTAGCTCACGCCAAAGCCGTACGCGTCGTAATCGTAGTTTTTGATAAACTTCTGATTCGTCGCCGCGGCTTCGTTGTTGGCGTAACTTAGATACGCGACTTTAAGACCCAAAGGCTTTATCGGATTTATTTGAAACTCTATAGAAGCGGCTTCGTTGTTCGTTTTTTGCAGATTGTAGCTCGTAATCGGAGAAGGAGAATCGACTTCGACGACGTTTCTCGCTACGTAATTAATCGTCGCCATCGCGCTCATGTCGAACAGCGCGCCATCCGCCTCAAAGTCAAATCCGTATCCCTCTTTTCGAATGTTCGCAAGATTCGCTTTTCCGTCGATAAGTCCGCCATTTAAGCTTTGATCGCTAGCTCTTACCTTACCGCTAAATCCATAAGTTCCCACCATAAAATTCCAATCGCCTATAGGCTGCTCATATGCGGCTCTCCAAAATGGAAGCAAGCTCTCTCCCGCGTCGAGTCCGTCGCTGTTTTGACTTGGCATACTCACTCCCGCGGTCGCGAATAGATTCGCGTCTCCATAATAGGCTTGAAGACTAGTCGCCGGTCCATTGCCTACGCCCGTGGCTTGCGCCGCGTTTGTCGAGTAAGCGTTTTCAAACTGTTTGAGAGTCGCGTTTAGCCCCGTATTGTAATTTTCCATCCCAGAGAAAACGCCATTCGTTTCCGTAGAGAGAAGAGACATTCCGCCATACCCATACATCAGCGGATAGGCCATAATCAACTTGCCATTGTACACGATATTGCTTTTGTCCAATTCATCGCCTTTGATGGATAGCAAAGCCCCAAAGTTATCGGCTATTCGTCCGCCCAAATAAAGTCCCGAACCACCCAACGCTTGAAACTCGCCGCGCCCTTCGCCAATGATATCGCCGCTTAGGGCGGTTTGCTCTTGAGTCGTTTTAATATAGCGACCTTTCAAAACGGCGGATACGTTCAACGAAGTGGGCAAACCAAGAGGAACCTCGCTGCCTTCTATAAGGGTCTCTCCTTTTCGCTCCTTATCATAAAAAGCGTATCCAGAAAGAGCGAACTCCCTGCCGTAACTATTGAGTTTTGGCATATTTTGCGCGTGGCACGCCGCGCAACTTTTTCCAGTTTGTCGCGAAAACGCGGCCAAGGCGCTCAAGGATTCCGGAAGAAGCGAAAACGCCGCGACTGAGATTAAAAGTAATTTTTTAGTTAATGGTTTCATTTGATATCCCCTTTTAAAACGCTACGGTTACGACTGTGAGCAAGTCGGAGTAGTCTTTTACGTCCACCCTATCTGGTTTAACTATGGAATACTCCATAGTAAGCATAATGTTTTGTCTGAACGAATAGTCCAAACCAACCGTGTAGGCCGTTTTGTCTTTCGCGTCGACCTTGTCCAACTCGTAGGTGTGCGGACCCTTGTCGTCTAGATACAAGTAAGCCACTTTGAGCCCAAGAGAGCTCAAAGGGTATATCTCAAATGAAACGGATGTGGCTTGCGTATCGGCGTCTTGCGGATCCCCATATACTTGCTGGCTTATCGGCAAAACTAAGTAATTCATAAGCGAAGCGTCGTCAAGCGTCGTTTTGTTTCTCAAGACCGCGTTTATCGTCAACATGGATTCCATGGAGAACGCCTCGCCTTCGAGCTGCAAGTCCAAACCGTAAGCTTCTTTTTTAAGTCTTACCGTGGCTTGAGGAACGAGTCCAGAGAGAGCGCTATCAAGCGCCGTGTTTTTGGCCGTCAAGCTTCCTTTGATTCCATAAGCTCCGACTATCAGGTTCAAATCTCCAAACTGACGCTCCAACGCCAAACGCGCGAAAGGAAGCGCGGTGCCGTTTACCGACAAACCGTCGCTACTACGCATGGGTACGTAAGCGCCAATAGTCGCGAAGATAACGTCGCCGGAGTAAAACGCTTGAACTCCCGTAGCTTCCCCAGAACCCAAATCCGCAGCTTGAGCGGCGTTTGTCAATTTGTGGTTTTCAAATTGGCGAAGCGGTTTGTAAAGACCCGTATTGTAAGTCTCCATACCGGAAAACGGACCATAATCGTTGGTCGAGTATATCGCCACGCCAGAATAAGCGTCGCCCGTTTTAAAAGAGGAAATCACTTTGCCGCCAAAAACGGCCCTGCTATCCTTTTCGCGCAATTCCAAAAGCATACCTACGTTGTCGGCGACTTTGCCGCCTAGATTGAGCGTAGAGGTTTTAAAAATCTCATACAAACCCCTATTTGATTCCAATGGCTCGCCATCGTAGGTGTCCAATACGTAACCTTTGCCGTTGATAACGTCGTAACCTTTGTCGAGTCTAGCCTTAAGCGTAACGGACGCGTTAAGAACGGTTGGTATGCCCAGTCCAACCTTCTCCCCACTAACAAGCGAGTCCGAATTGTCTTCCTTCTTCATTTGATACGCCGAACGCGCGAAACCCCGTCCCATAGCGTTCAAGTTCGTTTGATTTCCAGCATGGCACATAAAGCATTCCAAGCCCGTTTGCCGAGCGAACGCGGGAACGGCGCGCAGACTCTCCGCAAGCGCCAAAAACGCCAATACGCCCACTATCGAGAAAGAGCGAATCTTTTTCATAACAACTACCTCCTAAATTAAATAATTTATAACATATTATACAAGACAAAAGAAGAAAAGAAATCACACAAAAGGGTGATTTAGTTAATATTTGTTAAATAAACATATTAAATATTTATTTAAGTTAATCTGTAATAAACTTTCGACAGTTACCAAAAAAAGGATTAAAAAATGAAAAAGTTTATATTTTTAGCGATAATCGCTTTTAGCGCTTTGTTCGGCGTTGAGAGCGAAGAGTTGTTTAAACATTGCGTAGTTTGTCATGGCAAGCAAGGCGAGCTCGTGGCTATAAAAAGTTCGCCGCGGCTTTCTTCGCTCGGAGTTGAGGAACTTTCCACGAGGCTTACGAAGATTTTAGACGGCTCCACTCTTATGTCCAAAAAATATGTCGCTATGCATAAAATTAAGTTGAAACGCCTCGCTCCGGAAAAAACGGACGAATTCGCCGAGTACGTAGTGGGCTTAAAAAAATAGCGAGTGTCGCGGCGTTTGCGCGTTTTGTCCATAGTTTCTCCATAGTTTTTCTTTACAATGCCCTACGTATAACCTAAAGGGGCGAGAGGATGAATGTGGATTTATTGGAAAGAACCGTAGAGATGCAATACGGTATTATCGACGGTCGTTCTCTTGACCTTGTGCTAGGTGGAGAGACCAAATCCTTAAAAAAACTTAGTGGAGCGAATATAATCGCGGTAGCTATGGGAGAGGAAGATCATTTATCTATCGATATGATTATGGATGAGAAGGGAATTTTTTTGAGTATGTTGAGCAAGTACGGCTTGCGCCCTAAAAATATTTTTTTAAACAAAGCCATGAGGAACTGCGCGAATCACTATGAAAACGGGAGAAGTTATCTTATAGTCAATTCTTTGCGCAAAATTTTTGATGGAACTTTTACAAAAATAAAATCTTTGGAATTTGAGGATGAAATGGACTTTCACGAGGCTTTTGTTTTCCCAATACGAAGCAAAGACGACAAAAGAATAGGTTTTATACTTTACGTATTTAACTCCGCCAAGACGCCAAATCTTGTGAATATGGCCGATTTGACTGTTTTGTTCGAGAACCTTATTCGTCCTTTTTACGACGGGGAGCTAAAGACTTTGCGATCTAAATGCGTTCGAGTGGACAATCAAATGGATATTTTGACGGACAAAGAGAAGCAAGTGGCCTCTCAAATTTTGCGCGCGAAAGCCTACAAAGACATCGCGCTTGATTTAAAAATTACGATAAACACGGTTAAGACGCATACCAAAAGTATATTTAACAAGTACGGGGTGGGCTCAAAAATAGAGTTGCAAAACAAACTGATGGGAAACTCTTAAGTTTTCCAACCAAACGCTTATAAATCTTTTTTTCTACCCGCCTTAAAGTCTATTTTCCAGACTCCCTCTTGATTTGAGAAGTGTATTTTTTTTGGATTTTCGTCTTGAGAGTAACGCAACGTCACTCTATCCGAGCCTTTTGACTCGTAGAGGAGCGTTTCGATGTCGTATTTTCTGGATTCTCCTCTCAACTCTAGCGAGAGAATTTCTTCCACCTCCAAGAGCGCTTTGGAATCCTTCTCCATCTCTTTCAAAAGACGCCTGAAACTCTCGTCTTGGAAAGCTTTTTTAAAACCAAGCGAGTTTAAGCTCATCAAGTACGATTCCCTCGTCATAAGAGTTGAGAGCCTGAGCAAATCGCCCGCGTCGATCGACTCGTAATAAGATTCCAGAGACTCGATTAGAGTCATTCTCATATCTCTTGACATAACTTTTTACGACTCTCTAGAGATGGCGGTTTCAAACGCGGCCAAGTGGCTGAGACTGCCGCTTTTGAGATTCTCATAAGTGTTTACGACGTCGCTTGGCATTCCCTCGGCGGCTTTTTCCAGGTCGTCGATGTCAGTAACTTCAATCAGTCTGCCAACTTTTAAAGCTTCCAAAAGAGACACTTGTCCAAGTTGGACGCACTGGTTGTAAAGCTCTTGCATCGGGTCTAGTTCGAATTGCCCCACAAAATTGTCGTCAAGAGACAAATTTACGCTCAACGTGTCTATACCGTAACGCTCGCAAAGCACCTGCGCCGACAATATATGTTCTTGTTCGGACAGTTGAATATTCGCGAACGCGCTCTCCTCTGGATAAAGCTTGCCGAGAGTTACGTAAACGTCTCTCGCCACTTTTTCTTCTTGAAAGATTAAAAAGAGAGTGTCTTTTTGCTCGTCGCTCAAAACGACGCTCGTCGCGAGACTAACGCTCGCGCCTTTGGCAAACGAAGCGGTGGCCGTGGCCAACATTCCCATTCCCATAACTTTTATAAAATTTCTACGATTGTTAATTATTGATTTTTCCATAACGTTCATCCTATTGTTATATTTGATAAGTGAATTTTAGCGCAGTGGCGTTAGCGAAGAGTTAGCGAATTTGCGAACCACTCGCGTCTTAAAATGTATTAAATATAATTATTTAAAACAAATATAACCCTTTTGGGTGATGAATTGTAGGGCCATTAATAATATAATTAAACAAATTAGTTGTTGTATAGTTTTTTATACCGTGACTTCTTAAAAGGAAAAAAAATGAACTCATTAAACATAAGTGGAAAGGTTTTACTTAGCGTTGCGGTTTTGGCCGCCTTTACTTCTGGGTTGGATGCTGGGAAGATAGGCGTATTGACCGATCAGGCGTCTCCACCGAGTTACTCAAGCGGATATGGCGGTTGGAATTTAAGCAATGTCGACGTTAAAATTACGGATTTAAATTTTGACCCTCTTGTTCCACCGAAAGTTTTCGTTCCTTCGACTGGATCGTACGACGCCATGGTGGTTGGAGATACTTTTGAAAGCGATATTAACGACTCGAACGTTTCGAATCCCGTCGTGTTGGCGCATCTTCACGGTAAGAATTGGCCGGTTGGCGAGCCTGCTGGCGTTAAGGTGATAGACACTTCTTTTGACAGCGTAATTGAGAATGGCAAACCTGGGAATTGTATTATCACCACTTCTTATTTGGAGGGTTTCTACTTGGACGCCACCGTACCCGCTCCTAGGGAAACAGTTTGCGATAGCTCGTTTCAATCGCACAAACGTTTTAAAATGAATATGTTGCCATCCATGGTCGCTGGCTTCTTTGGCGGATACGCCAAAGGCGCCGACTTGACTTTCAACGTAGCGGCTGATGGAAACATGTGGAGATATATGGTTCTGCAAAAAATCAACAACTACACGGGCAAACGTCTAGATGGATTTAAGGTGGAAATTGGCTTCATTGGAGCCGATGGAAACTTTACGAAGGCTTCCGACGCTGGCGCGGACCTTCGTTTATCCATAGGTATTGGTGAAAATCTGACCGATCCTCTGAACCCTGTTGATATATGGGATTTTGACGAATTGGCGACTTTTTCTCATGGGCTTTTCGGTCCTATAGATTTGGCTGGCGGCGCGACTCCGCATTTTCCAAACAATGGATTTTTTGATGACAGGACTGCGGGATATGACGTCAATATAACAGATACTAACGATACTATTTATTCAACGGGGTCGCTCGTAAGCAACTATGCCGCCGTGCCTGTTCCATATTCTCCCGACACGACTCCCGCCGATGGCGCGCCAGATGGCGTTGCCGGTCAATTCGGAGATTGGTTGCCAAGCGCATGGGCGCCAAAAGGAATTTTCTGGGATGACGACAACGATCCGACCACGGACGCGAATCTCGTGGCCTTTTGGGGAGATCGTGGCGATGGGAACTATACTTGGATGAAAAACAACGATAACAATTTTTCAGAGGTGAGTTCCGCTGATTTGGCGAGTTGGTCAAGCAGTCCCGTCCATGAAGTGGCGGTTATTGAAGACGTACTCAATCTTGGTATAAACTACATTGTTGAGATTGGAGACATTGGGACGTTTCCCGCCGCTTCGAGCGATAAATTCACTATTCGCATTACGCCGCGCGTAGCTGCGACTCAGGTGGCGCCCGGTTACGCAACAAACTCCAACCCTCCATTGTCAAGTTATCTTGATAGCAATGGCACGGTGCAAGTTAGTCCCGCGCCTACCTTTACGATTGGTTCGGCGTTGACGATAACGGTGGCGGACACCGACTTAAACGCTAGCGCTACGGTGGACGTCAACGTAACCACTTCGTTTGGCGAAAGCGAAATCGTAACTCTAAATGAAATAGGACCAAATCGCGGCGTCTTTACCGGCATTATGCCAACCCTTGCCGGAACCGCCGCTGGAACTAACGATGACAACGTTACGGTTGTCGCCGTGGGCACGGTTGTGACCGTTACGTATCATGACGCGTCCCCAGCTGGCGACGTAAACGCCACTACGACGGCCGTCGCGGTTGTGACGACTCCGGTTGTAAGCGACGGAGGTGGCGGTGGCGGAGGTCTCTTTTCGACTACCGACAACGTAGGTCTCGTTGCGATGATTCTCGGATTTTTAGCTATGGGCGGACTGATAGTTCGTAGACGATTAGCCTAACGGCGATGTCTCTTCATTGCGCCAAAGACGCGCTTCTCAGATATCTGTTTTGCTACGGAGTCTGGGCTGGCGCCCTTTTCGCCCTCATATTCTTTGAGGGCTTTTCTCCTTTTCACTTTATCAACGAACTACAAACTCTCCTGACGATACGCTTGACCAATCTTTGGATTGACGCTTTTAACATTCCCGTCCATATGTTTGACGAGAAAATGATTTTCGAGCATGGGCTTGAACTGCTGATCGCGAACTCCTGCAACGGCATGACTCCGATACTGCTCTTTGTGGCGGGAGCGCTTTCGTATCCGACGGATTATCAATCAAAAATAGTATGGATTTTAAGCGGCTATGTCGCGCTTACGTCGATAAATATGTTGAGAATCTATCTCATCACTCTTTGGGTGATCGAGAATCCTCAAAGTTTTGATTTTACGCATGATTTTGTGGGACGCTACGTTGTGGGAACGATTACGCTTTTGTTGTTTTATTTATTTACGCAAAGAGTCAAAGTGGTTTACGTATAGAAAGAGAATATATTTGTTGGGGAGGGGAAAGACCCCAACATTATTACGAACTAGCGCTTGCCGCCGCCTTTGCCGCCGCCTTTACCACCCATTTGACCACCGCCTTGCGAGCTTCCGTATCCATTCATAGAACCGCTTCCATCGGAATTGCCCGAAGTCCCTTTGTACTGATTTTCATATTTGTACTGATGCTGAATCTTTTTTTGCTGACCTAAGCCACTTCCATCTCGAACCTGAGTTCGAACCTGATTGTTATAACTGTTTTGATCTTGAACGGACTCCGCTTCCACGGCGCTCGCGCAAACGCTTAAAAACAACAGCGCGGAAGCGCCAACCAATATCTTTTTCATCTTTTCCATCCTTATGTTTTATATGGTGTTATTGTAACGCTATTTGGTAAGCGAAGCGTTAGCGGATGGTTGAAAGTTTACAGAAGTATTTTGCTAGCGACCGCCATAACGGCGCTTTCGGAACGCAGAACCATAGGAGTGTCGAGTCTAAAAACATTTTGGCTTCTTAAAAGTTCTTTTTCGGCTTGAGAGAAACCGCCCTCGCAACCAATCAAAACTCTTTTAAAGTCGCAATCGCCGCTTAGGACGTTGTCGCTAAAATCAAACGCCACCGTATCGGGAAACGCGGCTATGAACGCGGCGACGTTTTTGTAGGAGTCAAACTCCATCAGCGAAGTTCGTCCGCTTTGCTGCATGGAGGCTTCGAGTATCCTCTCGTAGCGTTTGAAGTCGGGTTTGACGTTTTTTTGACTTCTGTCACAATGGATAAACGAGATTCGCGTCACGCCCATTTCGCAAAGCGAGGGCAAAACTTTTTCCACCGACTTGGCGTCGACGACGCACCAGGCTATATGCAACTCTTTTTCGGCTTTAACCTCGTTTGGCTCGGACGCTATCAGCTCGAGGTCCAAACTTCTTCCATCGAGAGCGACTATCTCGTACTTGCTCAAGGTTTTTAAATCTAGCTTGTTTCTAAAAAACAGCTCGTCTCCAACATCGTGGCGGCGGACTTTTACGAGATACTTGTGCGTTTCGCCCTTGATGGTTATCTTTTCCTTGCCCGCGTTCTCGTCAAAAACGTAGATCAAATCAGCCACATCCAAGCCGAAATTACGAGAGCCAAAGCGAACTCTACGTACAAAATCTTGCTCGCGAAGAGTTTGTAGGCGTCGAGCGCGCGCGCTTTTTGCGGATTCATATACCTTAAAGACTTCGCTCTCTTGACTTCCAAAACGACCAAAACGATAGATATCGCTATCATCGCGAGATTGGGGATAGTGAAATCCAAATGTTTCGCCGCCATCATAACGACTCCCGTAAACACCGCCAATCCAATGATCGTGGCCGTCAAGGGAAGCAAAACTATACTGTTAAGTCTTTTATATTTTTGCAAAGACCCGGCCATTTTCAACATGGCGACGTTCAACAAAATAACGCCCAACAGCGCCACCGTTCCGAGAGAGTGGATACTTAAACCCATGCTATACATTTCATTCATGTCGAAATTATAATATAATATCCGCATTAAACAAAGAGGATTCCCCTATGTCAGTAACCGTCGAGCAAGCGCTAGAGCTAATCTATGCGAACACTAAACCAAAATCGGTGAAAATCGTAGCGATTGAAGACGCCGTGGGTTACGTTTTGGCGCAGAACGTCGTAGCCACGCACAACCTTCCTCCCTACGACAATTCCGCCATGGACGGTTACGCCGCGAAAGTAGAAGACAGCGGCAAACGCGTACAAGTCTCTCACACCATTTTCGCCGGCGACGACTCGAGCGAAGAGCTTCACGCCTCAAACGCCATCAAGATAATGACGGGCGCCCGCATCCCTATGGGAACGCACTGCGTGGTTCCCATCGAGGAGACGACTCCTTGCGAGGGCGGAGTCACCTTGCCAGACAATCTCGTTCTCTCAAAACACATAAGACTAAGTGGCGAAGATATCAAAAAAGACGACACGATACTTTTTCGAGGCGATAGGCTTGGCGCCCACAAAATCACTCTTTTGGCCTCTCAGGGAATCACGCACGTAAAAGTCCACAAGAAGCCTCGCGTCGCGCTTTTCGCCTCTGGAAACGAGCTCAAAATGCACTTCGAGCAGCTCGAAGACCACCAACTCTACAACACCAACACCCCCACTCTTCTTTTGCGAGCGCAAGAGCTTGGCTGCGAGGTCGAGTTCATAGGCACGGCCAAAGACTCGCTAGAAGACATCCGCGAGTATATAAAAATAGCCCTCGAGTGCGACTTGGTCATCACCTCCGGCGGCGTTAGCGTTGGCGACGCGGACTTCACCAAAGAGGCTTTTGGAGCTTTTGGCTACGACGTGCTTTTCGACAAGGTGGAGATAAAACCCGGCAAACCGACCACCTTTGGCAAGATAGGCGAAACGCTAATCCTAAACCTTCCAGGAAATCCCCTCGCCGCCTCGCTCAACTTCGAGCTTTTCGGACAAAGCGTCATCTACGCGCTAAGCGGCGTCAAGGCGAAGTTTATAAACTCCATCAACGCGAAAATGAAATACGACTACAAACTGCGAGCGGGAAAAAGAACTCTCGTTCCGGGGATGTTTGACGGGGAATATTTTGAAGTTTGCGAGCGTTTCGCGCCGGGAATGGTTTCGCCCCTCGCGAACTCCAACTGCTATATTATGATTTCGGAGGAGCGCTCTCTGATCGAAGCCGACTCCGAGGTGAAAATAATCCCCATAAACTTTAGCTTCGCGAGCGCGACGTACAAAAGTTTGGTGACTTTTTAAACTAGAGATTTTAGTTTAAATTTTGGACACGTGATTCTTTTGTGGGAAGTGGGGATTCGTTCATTGGGGAATAACGTTTGAATAGTGGCCACTGTGTCTTGTAATCTTATTTTACGCTCCATAGTGTGTCCACATTCTAGATATTCTTGCAACTTTATCCGTTTCTCTAACTTCGTAAACTATTCTATGTTTAATATTTATTCTTCTTGAGTACGAACCCATTAAATTTCCGACCAATTTTTCATACGGAGGCGGTTTTTGAAATGGATTGTTTTTTATGAGTTCAATTAACTCTTTAGCTTTTTCAGCTAGGTTGGCGGATGAAAGCTTTTTGGCGTCTTTTAAAGCCTGTTTTGAATAGACCACTTTATAGTTTACCATTCAATATCTTCGCTAAATTCACTATCGGGAGCGTCCATAGCTTCTTTTATAGAGTCTGCCATACCGGTAACTGAATTTAGATATAAAGTTTCTTCTATCGCGTTCCAATCTTCTTCTGAAATCATCACAACGTTATTTCTTTTTCCCGTAATCATAATAGGCTGATGCGTTTGGGATGTTTCATCCATAATTTTATATATATTGATTCTAGCTTGGCTAACTGTCATAACTTTTGTCATAAAAACTCCTCATATTGCAATATGGTACCATATATCGTACGTATTGTCAAATTGAATTTCTGAAAGATATCGGTTGTCGTGAGCGATAATTTTCCTTTAGGTAAATTATTTGTTCCCCGTGCTTGTTGTGTGTTTTACGTCACTTTCCATCTTTGTCTAATTCTTCTAGTAACATATCAAAATCGCTCTGGAATGATTTATTTTGTATGACTTTATATTTTCCAAATTCACTTATTACAAATTCTTTTGCAACTTGAGCTGTAATCTTTCCTGCATTTTCTAAAATATCTCTTTCGTTAAACTGTAGAAAAGCGTTAAGCTTTTGACTCCAGTCTTTCATTGTCATTGGTATGTTTCGTTCAGCTTGGTCTTCAGCATAGTCAAGATACATTGTTACAATTCGATTTAAAGATTTTATTTCACTATCTTGAAGATAATTTTTAGCTATCACTACGTCAGATTTTAAGATTTTTCCACTTGGCGCTTTTTTCCAGTTAGTAAGTCCCATAAACTCTTTTTGATGATTCGCTCTTTTTACAATAAGTTCAGATGCAGTATACCCATGAATCGCCCAATGAAGTTTATTTTGAACAGTTGCGAAAAATTCTTTTGTTGTTGGAGCGTTTATGTCATAGTCTAAAGCCGAAGCGTATATATCTGTAATTTGCTGATAAAAATTTCTTTCACTCTCTCTTATATCTCGTATTTCTAAGATTAGGTCTTTAAAATACTGAGGGTTTAAAAAGTTTCCATTTTTTAGTCTTTCATTATCAAGCACATATCCACGTGTAGCAAACTGTTTTAAAACCTGTGTTGCCCACTGTCTAAATTCTGTGGCTTTGTTTGAGTTTATTCTGTATCCTAGCGAGATGATGGCATCTAGATTATAGTGTTGAGTATTGTAGTTTTTACCATCACTAGCAGTTATTAGGAATTTCCTAATAACTGAATCTTCTTGGAGTTCATGGGTTTTAAAGATGTTTTTCAAGTGTTCATTTACAGTTGCTACATGAACGTCAAAAAGTTTAGCTATAAGTTTTTGGGTAAGCCATACACTCTCATCTTCTACTTTTACTTCTATAGCGTCTTGCGCGTTGTTTGTCGTAAAGATTAAAAACTCTGCTGTTGAGTTTCTGATTTGTAGTTTTTTATCCATCTGTACGAAACTCCAAATCATAGTTAATGAGAAATTCACATTCTTCTTCATTTAACCCAAAAGCATGATAAATAGCTCTATCAATAGAGTTAATCAAATGTTTTGAAAGACGAGCTTTGTACTCTTTAAATGAACTTACAGTTGCATAAGATGCTTGGATAACCTTTGCGTTATTTTCTAAATCAAGCATATATTCATTATAGATTTTTGAAATATAATCTATTTCATTCGCTGAAAATTTTTCAAGGTCTAAAGGAAATTCTTCAAGTTCATAAGATTTTAAATCAAGGTTATTGGAATAGATTGAATAAAACCAAAAATAAAGATTACTTGAAAGAATAGCCCCAATTACATCTGTAAACTTTTTTTGTGTAAAAATTGCTTTCTCTTTAGTCGAACCCGTAGAAAAATTAGTGATTATATTGTAGTATCTACCTCCAGAAGTTCGATAAAATATCTCTTTTCCATCATTATCATAATAATCTTTCAGTCTCCTAGGTAAAGAAAATAGTTTTAATAATATTTGCTCTTCAATTGTAATTCCAATTTTAGGAATTCTGCCTAACATAGTGAATTTAACAGAGTTAGTAAATTTTAAATTTTCAATTATTTCTTCTGGTTTTGTTGAGGCATATCTTTTATTGATTTTTGTTGTCATTAAGGATTTTGTAGGTTTATTGTTTTTATATAGCTCAATAATAGCTACTCTTTGGTCTGCTTCATCAAATATTTTTTTAGGTCTATTCGAATATGAGGATATTCTAACTGCTTCACATGTGTCATTTATCAATGAATGCAGTTTTGCCATAGACTCACTTGAGGTAATAGCTAGTGGAACTATATAATGCAATCTTCCACCATTCAGTATCTGTAGACCTCTTTCAACAAATACTGAATATGTATCAGTGGAGCCTCTTAACCCATTTTCTGTTTTAGCGCTAAAGTAATTTTTTTGAAAATGTTTCTTTTCAGAAGAAGACAGTTTAACTCCATAAGGCGGATTCCCAATAACAATATCAAAACCAACAAACTCACCATCTTCATCTAAGACTTCTGGAAATTCAAAACGCCACTCAAAAGAGTTTTTAAAGATTTCAGCATCTTCAAACTCTTTTATGATTTCATATTTTTTGTTTATTTTTTTAAGTAAGGCTGTAGCTTGTGTTTTTTGAGATTTTTTCTCTTTAGCTGTTAGCTTTATCTCATCACCAAACAAAGATTTGTCATTGGGGTTAAACTCTTTACCAAAACGAGCATATAAAATACAATGCTCTTGTTTCGCAAAGTTAATTATAATCTCTTCGCTTAAACCTTTAAATCCGAACTGTTCTATATAACCTTTTGTTTTTTTATCTCCCTTAATAAGCTTTTTAAACTCTTCAACCTGTGGTGAACCATCTTTTAGTTTTTGTGAAAAACTCTGTTTTATATCTTCTATTTTTTCGATTACTTCTTTTTTTATTGCTTTGTCGTTTGTCTCTTTATACCACTTGACATATTTTTTGTACTCATTTAATTTTTCTTTTAAAAGTTGGTTTTTAGTTTCACTGTCTTTTAAAGGAAATTTACTAACTAGTGAGTTACCCGTCTTTATGTTGATGTCAATATTTGGAAGTGTAACAAGTTCAGAGTTTTCATCATAATAGCTATCTTTAAGTAGCTCTATCCAAAGTCTTAGTTGTGTTATTTTTACCGAATTTATGTTTATATCAACTCCAAAGAGTTGGTTTTCAATGATGTGAAGTTTTTCTTTAAAAATAAGCTCTTGTATGTTTTGTGTCGCTTTTAAAAAAGTGCCATCCGCTGTTTGCGTATAATCAAAAAAGCCTTCTTGCGTTTCAATGTAAAGTTCATCATTTTCATTTGTGATTTGAACATGATTTAGCCCTTTTAATATTTTCAATTCAGCTTTTATGCTTAAAAGCTCATTGAGCGCGGAGACTAGAAAGTGCCCACTTCCAACTGCTGGATCCACGATGGTGATACTATTAATAATATCATTGGCTTTTGCTAAAAAATCATCTTTATAAAAGTTTGCTTCGCAATAAGTTTTTAACTCATGAAAATTTGCAGATTCAATCTCAAACGCTTTGTTAAACTTATCAAGGACTGTTTTTCTTATACTCTCTTTGCTCATATACATCGTTACAAAAGATGGTGTAAAAAAACTTCCATCTTTATAGCCATTTAGCTTTTCAAAAATTAGTCCGAGAACGGATGAATTTATAAGAGTGTTATGCTCATTTTTGAACTCATCTTTTTCATTACTACCAAAGTCATAAGCATTTAAAAATTTTAATAAGTACTCAATACTACCAAGTTCACTTTTTTCAGATTTAAGTATAGATTTTGAAGATTTTTTTAGCACAGCGTTGTTCTTAAGTTCACTGATTTTTAAATACTGCCGTTCCAATGGAGTTATCTCAAAAAGCGAGGAGTTCAAGTAAGGTATATTTTTAAACTCTTCAATCCTTATAGCTTCTCTTTCATCTATTCTTCGAGCAAGAATTTCAAAAAAAAGTGTGTTTAATTTGTCAAAATCATCTACGACTTCAAAAGATAAGAATTTTGGGTATTTTCCATTGTGAATCATTAAAAGTCTGGCTTCTAAAAGCTTTAAAAATAAAATTCTATTTAACCAAGTTATATTTAGCTCTAAAGCTGTTTCAAAAAGCTTTTCATTATCATTTATATCATGTTCTACTCTAAGCTTTAAGATTGTACTTTCAAGTAAAGAACCATCATTTCTAGATGCAATATTTTTTCTGCCTATTACTTTTTTGCTTCCTTCTTTGGACTCTTCTAAACCCATGATATGAAGCAGTTCATAATAAAAGTTTTTATTTAAAGTGTTTGAATCATCTTCACTATATAGCTTTAAAAGATGCGTAGGTGACAGAAGTTTATATATATTTTTTAATTGTGTATTCGTTTGCTTGTCTTTGAGATAAAACCTTGCAAATCTAATGCTCTTTAATAAATCATCATCTTTTAATATAATGCCTAAATGTTTGTAAAATTCATCTGTCTTTTGAGAAAAAAGAGTTTGTTCGACTTCAAATTCATTATAAAGTCTTTCAACTCTTTTATTTGTTGCAATCTTATTTATTTCAGTTGCGTCAAATATAAACCATTCTGTATTATTTGTAATAATGATATGTCTAATGCTAAAGTTTTTATTTTTTATTTTTTCTCGCATGTAGTATAAAATGGCTTCTTGAAATGATTTTTTATTTAAACTATCGTGTTTAATCATTTCTGATTTGTTATTTATACTTTTTGCTTCTATAAGAACTTCGGGGGTATTGTTTTTATATATTGCCAAGTCAACTCTGCCAGATGTGTTGATTTTATAAGTATCGGCATAGCCCATATTATTTAAAAATTCAGTAATTAGATTCTTGTTATATTCTTCAGACTCATTTTCATCAGTTGCCTCTTGGAAACTTTCAAGATGCTTTTTAAAGCTTTCAAACTCTTTATCTGTTAGCTTTTGTTTTAAATATGCTTTTTTAATAACATCTTTTGGCGATAGCGTGATTGGCACTTTTTGTCCTCTAAAGTAAGTTTGTTTAATATTTTATCTAAATGTAAGTTTTAATCTTGTTTTTATGTCATATAGCTATTTATTGCATGAACACTCTAACGCATATAGACTAAATACAAACATTATCTAATACAAAAAACATTATTTGCGAATTGCGTAAGATAATTATTGGAGAAAGCACTGCTTCACCTAAGGAAAAGGAGTAACTAATAAAGAGGGAAGCGGAGTTAAACTTTTTGTGGATTTACGAAACTTTCGCCGCGTTTGATTTTTTCCCACAAC